>ENA-OUOY01000039-OUOY01000039.1-human-gut-metagenome-genome-assembly--contig:-NODE-39-length-112342-cov-13.971938_pt1 | contig 112342 bp, 100 predicted proteins | sample MGYA00237937_ERZ548767 | MGnify/ENA primary metagenome ERZ548767 (study PRJEB26490, sample SAMN05356887) | human gut metagenome | biome: terrestrial biome; feature: human-associated habitat... | reverse complement strand
GTAGCCAAGTCCGGCAGGGATAAACGCTGAAGGCATCTAAGCGTGAAGCCCCCCTCAAGATTAGATATCCCATTCTTTAAAGAAATAAGACCCCTTGAAGACTACGAGGTTGATAGGTCTGAGGTGTAAGTGCGGTAACGCATTCAGCTGACAGATACTAATAGGTCGAAGACTTATCCTGAGAGGTTCGAAAGATAAGCGAGAAAGAGATTGGAGAGAATGAAGTCGCAAGGCTTTCTGTATGAAATTCTGAAGGTACATGAAATAGTTTAAAAAAAGAAAGCGTTAAAACGCTTTCTTTTTTTGTTTATAAATATTAATTTGAAATATGAAATAATCATTCTGTATCTCATAAAAGATTGTAAAATATAAAAATTAAAAAGCAACGGCATGTTATTCTTAGATAGCCGGATATTGAAGGCTGTTATGGTATATAAAAACTGATATAATGGTAAAAGATTATGTATTTTTATTGCAATTATATACATAAATCTATAAAATAGATATGGTGAATCATACATAAACTGTGTGAAAAAGGGTATTATTCTGATATATTATATCAGATAAATAAGAACAATAATTACAGATGTATTGTAATAGGAAGGAACGATAATAGCAGGCAGCTATTGAAAAAGGTATGGGAATAAAAGAAGAAACAATAAAAATGAAAGCGGCAGCACCTTATCTGGCAGCTTCCTCTGTAGAACAGAGAAATAAAGCACTTCTAATGGTTGCAGAGAATTTAAGGGCAAATGCGGCAAAGATTTTTGAAGAGAATAAACGAGATCTGGCAGCGGCAGAAGAAGATCATATTGCACAGGCAGTGAAGAAACGCTTGAAGTTTGATGAGGGAAAACTAAGAGATGTTATAAAAGGAATTGAGCAGTTAGTTGCTCTGCCTGACCCATTAGGAAAGGTGACATTAAAACGCCAGTTGGATGAGGGATTAGTTCTGAATCGTGTCAGCTGTCCGATTGGTGTTATCGGAGTTATTTTTGAAGCAAGACCGGATGCACTTGTTCAGATATCGTCTCTTTGTATTAAGAGTGGAAATTGTGCGATACTAAAGGGTGGTAGGGAGACAACATATACCAATCGTATCCTGTTTCAGATTATACATGATAGTATAATAGATGCAGGGTTGCCGGCAGATTGTATGCTTCAGGCAGAGCAGCACAGTGAGATTGATGAACTTCTGTCGTGTCATGAGACGGTTGACCTTCTGATACCGAGAGGATCGAACAGTTTCGTTCAGTATATTATGAATCATACAAAGATTCCTGTTATGGGACATGCAGATGGAATCTGTCATATTTATGTAGATAGAGATTATGATCCAAATAAAGCGATTCCGATTATTATCGATGCAAAGACCCAGTATACAGCAGCATGTAATGCAGTGGAAACTTTGTTGATCCATAGAGATATAGCAGGAAAATTTCTTCCGGTTCTTGCAAAAGCATTAAAGGAAAATGGAATTACGCTTCGTGGAACAAAGGAAGTAACAGATCTGATTGGCGGAGAGACAATCGGTGAACAGGAGTTCAAAGAATATCTGGATCTGATTGTTTCTGTTAAGATTGTAGATACGGTAAATGATGCGATCGCACATATCAATAAATACGGTTCCCATCATACAGACAGTATCATTACCGAAAATGCGGAAACTGCAGAATTATTTATGCAGATGGTAGATTCTGCCGGAGTTTATCAGAATTGTTCAACTAGGTTTGCGGATGGTTTCCGTTATGGTTTTGGTGCAGAGGTTGGAATCAGTACAGGAAAGATCCACGCAAGAGGTCCGGTTGGTCTGGAAGGGCTTGTTACTTATAAATACAAGCTGTTTGGATGTGGACAGATTGTAGATGATTATGCAACAGGAAAGAAAGAATTTCATTTTAAAGATTTATAATAAAAATTATTCACAAGATTATTATAGGAGTTAGAAAGATGCATAAGGAATTTCGAATGGGAAATGAAGCAATTGCGCTTGGGGCAATTGCTGCCGGGGTAAATTTGATTTCCGGATATCCGGGAACGCCATCGACAGAGGTACTTGAGACGGTTGCAAAGAACAGAACAAATGACTGTTATGTAGAATGGTCGGTTAACGAGAAGGTTGCCATGGAGGTAGCAGCCGGTGCTGCTTATTCAGGCGCGAGAGTTATGGTAACAATGAAGCAGGTCGGATTAAATGTGGCATCTGATCCGTTGATGAGTCTGGAGTATGTGGGAGTAAAAGGCGGTATGGTGATTCTGGTTGCCGACGATCCGGGACCGATCTCATCACAGACAGAACAGGATACGCGGACATTTGCAGCATTTTCAAAGGTTCCATGCTTTGATCCTACATCGGCACAGGAAGCTTATGAGATGGTACAGGAGGCTTTTGAGTACTCGGAAAAATATAAAACACCTGTATTCTTAAGACCGACAACAAGAGTGTGTCATGGATATGCAACGATTGAAGTAAAGGATGCGGCAGAATACAAAAAGAATGAATCGGAGGGATTTGTGAAAGATTCCAAACGGTGGGTTATTTTCCCGAAGCTGTCCTTTCAGGCACATCGTAATATTGAAAAGCGAAATGTCGAGCTGGGGGATGCCTTTTCTGAATATGACAGAAATGTTGTGAGCAGGAAGATAGAGACAAGATTTGGTATTGCAACCGGTGGAATCAATTATACATATACAATGGAAGCCTTGGGAGACGATGCAGAAAAAATAGCGATATTTAAAGTAGCGACCCCGTTTCCGTTCCCGGAACGAAAAGCAGTTGAATATCTGGAACAGTTAGATGCGGTTTTATGTGTGGAAGAATTAGATCCGGTGATCGAACGTGCGCTTACCTATATAGCGGGCAAATATCATCTCCCGGTAAAGATTTATGGTAAGCTGACCGGTCATGTAGCAGCCTCAGGTGAGAACACGATTGACAGTGTAAAGAGCAGTATCACACAGTTCTTATTGGATCAGGGTATTGCAGCAGACCGGTACAAGGCGCTTACCGCAGGTGAAAAGAACAATCAGTCGGAAGAGTTGGCAGAGATGCCGGAGCTTCCGGTACGTCCACCTGTATTATGTGCAGGTTGTCCTCATCGTGCTTCCTTTTATGATGTAAAATGCGCTATGAAGGGAAAGAAGACAATCTTTTGTGGAGATATCGGATGTTATACACTTGGAAATGCCATGCCGCTTGATATGGTTGACACTTGTCTGTGTATGGGCGCAGGGCTTGGAATTGCGCAGGGGGTTTATCATACAGAACCGGATACGACATGTTTTGCATTTGTTGGAGATTCTACATTCTTCGCGTCAGCAATTCCCGGCGTCGTAAATGCGGTTTATAATCAGGCAGATATGACATTGATCGTTCTTGATAATTCCACGACGGCTATGACAGGACACCAGCCACATCCTGGAACCGGACATACGATGATGGGAGATATTGTAAATAAGATTGATATTGTTGGTATCTTAAAGGGAATTGGTCTTAAGACAGTAGAGACGATCAATCCATTTGAGCATGAAGCAGCGGTACAGACAGTTGCGCGTGTTGCAGCAGAACCGGGTGTGAAGGCAATTATTTTCAAATCTCCATGTATAGCCATTACGAAGTCGTCCAGATGTATGCATATAGATACAGATGCATGTATAGGTTGCCAGAAATGTATCAGAGAGATCGGTTGTCCAGCACTTTACACATTTGAAGGCAAGGTTTGTATCGATGAAAGTCTCTGTACAGGATGTACTTTGTGCAGCCAACTCTGCCCGGTACATGCAATCGGGGACGGACAAGAAGAAAGGGGGCAGGCATAATGAATAAGAATATTATTCTGTGTGGTGTCGGTGGACAGGGAACAGTGCTTGCATCCAAGCTGATCGCAGCCGCAGCTATGGAGAAAGGAATCCCGGTTATGAGTGCGGAAACGATCGGTATGGCACAGCGCGGAGGAAGCGTATTCAGCCACGTAAGAATGGGTGAAAATCTGTATTCACCAATGATAGCAAAAGGAACAGCAGATATGATCCTGGGATTTGAACCGGGAGAAACGGTGCGGATGCTTCCTTATCTGAAAAAAAACGGAGCAGTAGTCGTCAGCAATCGTGCGGTTATGCCGGTTACAGCATCGCTGGCGAAGACCGGTTATAACGGAGCATCTATGATCGAATATCTGAAGACACAGGTAGATCAGGTTTTGGTGATCGATACAGATCAGGCATGTGAAACTCTTGGGTCTGCAAAGGTGTTAAATGTCTTGATGCTGGGAGCCGCAATTTCGACCGGTATGCTTGGACTTGAAAAAGAAGATATCAAACAGGCTTTGATAAAAAGATTGCCGGAAAAATTACATGAGCTGAATTTCAGAGCACTTGATTATATACAATAAAAATATTTTATAAAATAGAAAGTTTGGAGGATAAATAATGGAGATTTCAGAGTTACAGATCAGTCAGGTCAATAAACAGATCGAAGCATTGATTAAGGCTGAAAGTTTTTATGGAAAGAAGCTGGAGGAAGCAGGAATTACAAGAATTTCGACACCGGAGGATTTTAAGAAGCTTCCATTTTCAGAAAAAAAAGACCTGAGAGATGCATATCCACTTGGTTTAATGACAGCACCGGAAAGTGAGATCGTTCGTATCCATTCATCATCAGGAACAACAGGACTTCCGGTTATTATTCCATACACAGCAAAGGATGTAGATGACTGGGCAATCATGTTCAAGCGTTGTTATGAGCTTGCAGGTATCACGAATATGGATCGTATTCAGATCACACCGGGATATGGACTCTGGACGGCAGGAATCGGCTTCCAGAACGGAGCAGAGAAGTTGGGTGCTATGGTCATACCTATGGGACCGGGAAATACGGATAAACAGCTTCAGATGATGCAGGACATGAAATCTACTGTCCTTTGTTCGACATCTTCCTATGCACTTCTTCTTGCAGAGGAGATCGAGAAACGTGGTATCAAAGATAAGATTTGCCTGAAGAAGGGTGTGATCGGTTCTGAACGCTGGGGCGAAAAGATGAGAAAACGTATCTCAGAGGAACTGGGAATTGAATTATATGACATCTATGGTTTGACAGAGATCTATGGACCGGGTATCGGAATCAGCTGTAAATATGACAACGGTATGCATTACTGGGATGATTATATCTATATCGAGATTCTTGATCCTGTAACCTTAGAGCCGGTTCCGGATGGCGAAATGGGTGAGATTGTTATAACAACGCTTGTAAAAGAGGGTGCACCTCTGATTCGTTATCGTACACATGATCTTTCAAGAATTATTCCGGGAGATTGCCCATGTGGATGCAAGCATCCAAGGTTAGGTGTGATTATGGGAAGAACGGATGATATGATGAAGATTAAAGGTGTAAATGTATTCCCAAGCCAGATTGAAGAAGTATTGAAGGAGTTCCCTGAATTATCAAGTGAATATCAGATTCGCATCTCCCATCTGGATGGAAAAGATACAATGAGAATCTATGTAGAGACGGATGGAAGCGTAGATTTCGTAGAGTTATCTAAGCGTATTGCAGAGAGAGTAAAGAGTCGGATTGGATTTACCCCACTTGTTAAGGTTGTAGAGATTGGGGTGCTTCCAAGAAGTGAGAAGAAGACAAAACGTGTAATTGACGAGAGATATGAATAAAGCAGAAAGCCGGATATGATATTTCATACCCGGCTTTGTTTTTGTCAGTAAATTAGGAATTACAGATCAAATTTTGTCTTTACAAAATCTTCAATGATATCAGCGGTCTTTTTGAAGCCCAGGACGGTTGAATTGATCGTCATATCATAGTTCTTACTGTTGCCCCATTCCATATCAGTGTGATCCTTGTAATATGTTTTTCTGTTACGGTCATGACGTTTGATCGTAGCTTCAGCATCACGTTGGGATAACTGCTTGGTTTCCATAGTACGCTGTAACTTTGCTTCGTTATCAGCAACAATAAAGAATGAAGCTACACAATCCATATCCTTTAATACATAGTCGGCACATCTGCCAACAATTACAAAGGATTCTCCGGATGCTGCCTTTTCTTTTATAAAATCGAACTGAAGACCGGCAAGAATCTCTTCCGGAGAATTGCTGTATCCCTGAACGGTACGAGAGAACAGATATTTTCTAGGTGACTCATCATAGTCTTTAATATTATCTGTATCAAAATTATTCTGTTTTGCAACTTCTTCAATTAGATTACGATTGTAATATGGGACATTAAAACGTTTTGCAATGTCCTGAGCAATTACATGTCCGCCACTTCCATATTCACGACCGATTGTGATAATAACCTGTTTGTCCATATTTTATAACCTCCCTAAAAATATGTAAGTTTCTTAGAAGACGCTGTTATATCGAATAAATACACCGAGTGTACAAATGATCATAACAAGAATAGTAGCAGGAGCCATCTTCTTACAATATTCGCCCCATCCGACCGGATGACCTGCTTTAGCAGCTACTGAAGTACCAACAACATTTGCGGAAGCACCGATAGGCGTTGCATTTCCACCAATATCTGTACCAATGGCTAATGAATAGGCAAGGACGGCAAGAACCCCACCATTACCTGCTGCAAGTTCTTTGATAACAGGAACCATAGTAGCAGCAAATGGAACATTATCGATAAAGGCACTGCAGATAGCTGAGAGCCAGATGATAATAGCAACCATGATATACATATTTCCACCGCTGACGTTTTTGATGAATTTTGCAATGACTTCCAGAATACCGGTCTGCTCCAAACCACCAACGACAACAAATAAACCAATAAAGAATAAAAGTGTCTTGTAATCAATCTTCTTTAAAAGTTCCAGTCCATGTCTGCCGGAACAGATCAGTGTGATTATAGCTATTATAACACCAATCGCAGCAACTGTCAGCCCTGTCTGTGTCTGTGTAAGAAGCAGAACAACAGAAAGCAGGAAAATAACACAGCTGAAGATAAATCCGGATTTGTCTGTAATTGCTTCTGAAGGACTTGGTATTGTTGAGGTATCAACCCCACCTTCATTTTGCTTTAATTCCTTACGAAAAGCAAGATAAAAATAGACAATCATAATTACCAGTGAAATAAGAACAAATACACCTGTATTTGTCAGGAAATCAAAGAATGAAAATCCAAGTGAGGTACCGATGATGATGTTTGGTGGATCACCACAGACGGTAGCAGTTCCACCGAGGTTGGAGCAGAAGACTTCTGCCAAGATCATTGGAACCGGATTGAATTTTAATAATTGTGAGAGTTCTACTGTTACAGCTGCAAGGAACAGAATAACCGTGATACTTGCAATGAACATAGAAAGAAATGCTGACAGGATCATAAAGGTGATCAGAATCGGAACAATTCTGTATCGTACAAGCTTTGCAATCAGCATGCAGAGCCATGTAAAGAAACCTGCACGTTTCATACCTTCAACCATGACCATCATACCGGCGATAAAAATAATGGTCGCCCAGCTGATACCGTTGGAATCTTCAGATGCTTGTCCAACTGTATGCCAGAAGCTGGTTGTAAAAATGCTTTTAACGTTTAACACTTCCATGATAGCCTGTCCACTGTGCAGACAGATACCAAGGACAAAGATGATGGTGAGTAATCCACAGCCCAGCGTTATAAGATAATGTTCGATCTTATCAAGAACGATCAGCACAAACATAGCCAGGAAGATGGTTACTGCTAAGATGGATGCTAACATGTTTCCTCCTTCTTGAGAGATACCTGAAAATCATAATGGTAGTATCTCTTCTTATTTATAATATTTTTTTTCCGTTTATCATTATAGGAAGATTGCACAAAAAGTCAATATTTTTCGGTAAAGGTTCGGTAAAGGACGATGAAAATTGATAAAAAACAAGTAAATATGACTAAAAATAGAGTGAGTAAATAAAAAATAGTCATTATATTTGGTACAAATGTTACAATTTTCAGCCGTATTGTGGATAGGAACAAAATTAATAAGAAGAAACTGTTGCATTTCCGTTCAGACTGGGGCATTATAGAGAAAGAATATTAAAGGAGAATGAGTAATTATGTATAAAATTATTTGTAAAGATGGCAGAGCAAAAAGAGCTACCTTTACGACTGTTCATGGTACAGTGGAAACTCCTGTATTCATGAATGTGGGAACTGCTGCTGCGATCAAAGGCGCAGTTGCTACGACAGATCTGAAAGAAATCGGCTGTCAGATTGAATTATCAAACACCTATCATTTACATGTAAGACCGGGTGATGAGGTTGTGAAGAAAATGGGCGGTTTACATAAGTTTATGTATTGGGATCGTCCGATTCTTACGGATTCCGGCGGATTTCAGGTGTTCTCGCTTGCAGGACTTCGAAAGATTAAAGAAGAAGGCGTTACATTTAACTCGCATGTAGATGGACGCAAGATATTCATGGGACCGGAGGAAAGTATGCAGATCCAGTCTAATCTTGCATCTACGATCGCAATGGCGTTTGACGAGTGTGCACCTGCAAAGGCGGAACGTTCTTATGTGGAGAATTCGGTTGCCAGAACCTATCGTTGGCTGGAGCGCTGTAAGGCAGAGATGACACGTTTAAACAGCCTGCCGGATACGATCAATAAGGAACAGATGCTATTCGGAATCAATCAGGGCGCAGTATATGAGGATATTCGTATTGACCATGCAAAAAGAATTGCGGAGCTGGATCTGCCGGGGTATGCTATTGGTGGATTGGCTGTTGGAGAGACAGCGGAGGAAATGTATCATATTCTGGATGTAACCGTGCCATATCTTCCTGAGAATAAGCCGGTTTATCTGATGGGTGTCGGAACGCCGATCAATATACTCGAAGCAGTTGACCGTGGTGTGGATTTCTTTGACTGTGTATATCCATCCAGAAACGGACGACACGCACATGTATACACAAAACATGGAAAACTGAATCTGAAGAATGCAAAATATGAGACAGATGACAGACCGATTGAAGAAGGCTGCGGATGTCCGGCATGTCAGCATTACAGCAGAGGTTATATCAGACATCTGTTAAAGGCAAATGAAATGCTTGGTATGAGATTTTGCGTCTTGCATAATTTGTATTTTTATAATAATATGATGAAAGAGATTAGACAGGCTATCGAAGAAGGCTCATATGCATCGTATAAAAAGTCTATGATAGAGAGTTTAACATCAAATGAAGTTTAGAAGGAGAATATTATGAACACATTAGGAATGGTTTTAAGCGGTAGTACACCAGCAAATACAGGTAGCAGCACAATGTTTATCGTTGTATATATCCTGATCTTTGCTGCAATTATCTACTTCATGATGATCCGTCCACAGAAGAAGCAGAAGGCTAAGACAGAGGAAATGCATAACCAGATGGAACCGGGTGACAATATTATGACAACCAGTGGTTTCTATGGCACAATCCTTGATATTGTAGATGACACAACTATCATTGTTGAGTTTGGTAATAACAAGAACTGTCGTATTCCAATGCATAAGAATGCAGTTGCTGAGCTTGAAAAGAAGAATGCAGCAGTAGTGGAAGAAGATAAGGAAAAGAAATAAAGAATATCTTTTTAGATAAGAAGATGTCAGAACAGAAAAATCTCCATGTTCAGTAGAAAATCTGAATATGGAGATTTTTTTCTGTTCTTCAAAAAAGATGCGCTTTTATATTGTCCAGAATTCCGGTGGTGATCCGCATACCGCCGCGACCGGTTCCGAGAGAGATGTCCGGTTTGATCACACCGTGGAAATCCGTACCGCCGGAGACAAACAAGTCATGTCTGTCTGCAATCGCCCGGAGCTTTCCGCTCTCATAGGAATTATTAGAAGAATGATAAGCTTCTAAGCCCTTTAACCCAAGTGGTTTCAGATAGTCCAGTAATTCCTCAATCTGGTTATAACCAAGCTTATAGAGTAATGGATGTGCGAGAACTGCACATTTGCCATATTGGTTGATGATCGAGAGAGCACGTTCACATGTGACCTCCGGTTTCGGAAGATAGTATCTGCATTTTTCGCCAAGGTATTTTTTAAATGCCTGATCCTTGTTCTTGACAATGCCGTCCTCAATCAGAACTCTTGCAAAATGCGCACGGGTAATAACTGTATCCGGATTTCCCTCTTGAAGTTTTTCAATGGTCATATCGATGCCGTCACGCTGAAACAGCTTGCACATTTCCACATTTCGATTAAAACGTGCATCTTTTAAAGCGTTCAATTCAGCAAGAAGTCCGGGATTGGTATAGTCCATATAGAAGCCCAGAATATGGATCTCGCGTGAACCATAGTTGCACGAAAGTTCGATACCGGGAATCAATTCCATAGGGAGAGAATCCTGTGTATCCGGGGCCGGCTGATGATTTTCCATGAACCGGATTGCTTCCGGGACTCCATCAACCGTATCGTGGTCGGTGATCGCCAGAGCGGCAAGTCCCTTATCAAGAGCCATCTGGCATACTTCAGATGGAGTAAAAGAACCATCCGAAGCAGTTGTATGGACATGTAGATCTATAAAACGCATATGTATTCCTCTTTTCTTTATACAATGTAGGATTGGTTTACCGAAATCTAAAAAGATAAAAGCAAACCAAAATAATTATAATATGAATCTAAAAACATGGCAAATTTTTAGACAAACTTATTGATATTTTTTATTAATTGGTATAGACTTAATTGACGGTTTATGAGAAAATATGTCTGATGGTTACGAAAAAAGAATAGATATTCATAACCGCTTTAAGCAGATTTTCATATTTCGAAAGGAGATTCACAATGATTTATTCACAGGAAGTTGAAAACATGTGCCCAGTTGGACAGGGCGTACATCATGGATGTGCTCCAATTCCAGAAGAAGCAAAATGGGTACAGGCAAAAGAAGTAAAGGATATTTCAGGCTTTACACATGGTATTGGCTGGTGTGCACCACAGCAGGGTGCCTGCAAGCTGACATTAAATGTTAAGGAAGGAATTATTCAGGAAGCATTAGTTGAGACAGTTGGATGTTCAGGTATGACTCATTCAGCAGCTATGGCAGCAGAGATCCTTCCGGGACTTACAGTTATGGAAGCTCTTAACACAGACCTTGTTTGTGATGCTATCAACACAGCTATGAGAGAGTTATTCTTACAGATCGTATATGGTCGTTCACAGAGCGCATTTTCAGAGGACGGACTTGCTATTGGTGCCGGACTTGAAGATCTTGGTAAGGGACTTCGTTCACAGGTTGGTACTATGTACGGTACATTAAAGAAGGGTCCTAGATATCTTGAGATGGCTGAAGGATATGTAAATGCTATCGCTCTTGATGAAGAGGGTATGATCATTGGATATAAATTCGTTAACCTTGGTAAGATGACTGATTTCATTAAGAAGGGTGATGACCCTAACACAGCTTATGAGAAGTCATGTGGACAGTATGGACGTGTTGCAGATGCAGTTAAACTCATCGACCCACGTACAGACAAAGAGATTGAGAAATAATAGAAGGAGGTAACGATATAATGGCATTATTTGAATCATATGAAAGAAGAATCAAACAGATCAATGAAGTATTAAACAGCTACGGTATCTCCTCAATCGAAGAGGCAGAGAAGATCACAAAGGATGCTGGTTTAGACGTATACAATCAGGTAAAGAGCATTCAGCCTATTTGTTTTGAGAATGCATGCTGGGCATACACAGTAGGTGCAGCAATCGCAATCAAGAAGAACTGCAGAAAGGCTTCAGAAGCTGCAGCAGCAATCGGTGAAGGCCTTCAGTCATTCTGTATCCCAGGTTCAGTTGCTGATACACGTAAGGTTGGTCTTGGACATGGTAACCTTGGTAAGATGTTACTGGAAGAAGAGACAAAGTGCTTCTGTTTCTTAGCAGGACATGAGTCATTCGCAGCAGCAGAAGGTGCGATCGGTATCGCAGAGAAAGCTAACAAAGTTCGTAAAGAGCCACTTCGTGTTATCTTAAACGGTCTTGGTAAGGACGCTGCTCAGATTATTTCAAGAATTAACGGTTTCACATTTGTTGAGACTGAGTATGATCCATATACAAACACAGTTAAAGAAGTATTCAGAAAGTCTTACTCAGAAGGACTTCGTGCAAAGGTTAACTGCTATGGTGCGAACTCTGTACCAGAAGGTGTTGCTATCATGCACAAAGAGGGTGTTGATGTATCTATCACCGGTAACTCAACAAACCCAACTCGTTTCCAGCATCCGGTAGCTGGTACTTACAAGAAGGAATGTAACGAGTTAGGAAAGAAGTACTTCTCAGTTGCTTCAGGTGGTGGTACAGGTCGTACACTTCACCCAGATAACATGGCAGCAGGTCCTGCTTCCTACGGTATGACAGATACACTTGGACGTATGCACAGTGACGCTCAGTTCGCTGGTTCATCATCCGTACCTGCTCATGTAGAAATGATGGGTCTGATCGGTGCTGGTAACAACCCTATGGTTGGTATGACAGTTGCTGTAGCTGTTTCCGTAGAGGAAGCTGCAAAGGCTGGTAAGTTCTAAATAAAAGGCTTAAAAGCTAGACTTTTCGGGCTATTCAGACTAGGTAATTTGGTCTGGATAGCCCTATTTTTATGTCCATAAGACACGTAAAAGTCGCAAGCAAGTCACAAGCAACAAGTCACAAACCCTGTAGACTGTGTGAGTTGGGGGTTAGTTCCTGTGTTGTTATGTTCAGTATAAGGTGATTACTCAGTTGATGAATTCTTAATATCGCAAAATTTATTTGCAATGTCTGAAATGAATAAATGTCTGAGTTCTATATAAGTCCAAAGCTGTTTTATGAGTATACGGGATGTTACTTTGACTCAAAGAACGACTAATATTGTTACGCTTTCTAAGTAGTCAATGCGTGGTTAATAATCTATGCGTTGGCTATTTTTTATGGTAATATAATAATAGGTTTTGGATGTGAGAGGTAATAATATGGACACAAATTATTTTCGTGATTGGAAGACTTTAGGTAAAAGACGTTCTGAAAATCAGATTATTGGGGAGTCAGGTATTGATATATTGAGATCCTTATTTCCTAAGGAATGGGTAATAAGGGAGTACACTGCTGATTATGGAATTGACTTAGATGTTGAATTATTTGAGGAATGTAATGATGGGGTATATATTACAAAGGGTGAACATGTACTATTTCAAGTTAAGACAACTAATAATATTGAAGTAAAAGATCTGAAGGTTTATTCTAATGCAGGAGCTGATAATTGTATATTTAAGGTAGTCAAATACCCTTTAGATACAGCACTGTTAGATACAGTGGAAAAGATGGGAAGTGCAGTTCCTGTTTTGCTTTGCTTAGTGGATAATGTAGAAAGAGAGGGATATTTTGTATGCTTGAATGATTATATTGATAAAATATTAATATCTCAAAAACCAGATTATGATAGGCAGGGAACAGTTACTATTAATATTCCAATAGAAAATAGGATAAGTAGTGGAAAATTTGCGATTGAATGGTATGGGAAAAGAGCAAAATTATATTCTTTCTTTAATTTAGTAAATTGTCAAAAGAGGGATTTATTGTATACGCCAGATTGTAATCTGGAACAAATGGTTGAGATGTTTTTGAATAGAATATGTCGATTAGATATATGGTCGGATAAAATGTTAGAGTTATTTAAAGAACAGATAGATTACTATACAGAACATCATTCTACAAAACAAGCAGATATAATAATTAATAATGCAATAGAAAGAGGAGAAAATGTTGATGAACCCATTTGGGAAGGAACGTATTGTATGGAAGAAGTATCTTTTCGGCATGCAACTCAAATACAGGAATTGCATAGGTTATGGGGTCAGATGTGTATAATATCAGATATGTATGAGACTGATTATCGAGAAGCGTATCTTCCTACATATTATTGGTTTATAGTTAATAAGTAGTAAAAAATATATTTGAGTATTTATAAGTACTAAGTTATTTGCTTTTTTATTAACATAGAGTTAAGCTAGACAAAATTCATCATTGTAGACTGGATAGTATCACATTTATTATAGAAGAAAAATTGTTTAGCCTTGTTGTAGCTATTGGACGAAAAGCCACACCGAAAGCCACACATGCTTGATTTATCTTGAATTTACTGGGTGCATTGATTCTGTAGAAGAAGCAGCAAAGGCTGGTAAGTTCTAAAAAAGCAAGTATTTATGCGGTTTCTGCTTCTGCTGGAATGTGCCAAAATTAGTGCGTAAGACACAAATAAGACACAGGTAGAACACAGTCGTAGAACACAAATAATTGCCCCGGGAGATTATATGTTCCCGGGGTTTTTGCTATTATTGTATCAGTTCTATTTCCTCTTTTAATTGATTTAAAGTTCTGTGTGTATAAACTTTTTCTGTTATATTGGGGATCTCATAGAGATCTTGATAAAATATCAGACCAGTTCATATGGATATAGTAGTGATAGGCATAGCTGGATGGTATATTATGCAAACAAATATACCATTCGGCTATATCTTATTTTGTTTCATGTAAAAGCCGATATGAGAACATCTTAGGTTTGGTTTAAATCTTAAAAACTTAAGTTTTGATAAATAAACGAACGTTTACTAAAATAAAAGCGTAAACGGTCGTTTATTTTTTGCCCGGAGGTTATTAGTATGAGTAATAGGAAAGAAGAAATATTAATTGCGGCACTTAATCTTTTCGCCAGGGATGGTTATGAGGCTGTCTCAGTCAGCCAGATAGCAGGAGAACTTGGTATGACAAAGGGAGCATTATACCGTCATTATAAGAGCAAAAAAGATATTTTTAACTGTATTGTGGAGAGGATGAAGCAACAGGATAGTGAGCAGGCATCAGATCATGATATGCCGGAGGATGATAAAGTGAGAATGCCTGAAAAATATGAGACGGTGTCATTGGATGATTTTGTAAAATATAGCAAGTCTATGTTTGAATATTGGACTGAGGATGCTTTTGCATCGTCGTTTCGAAAAATTCTGATAATAGAGCAGTTTCGTAGTGAAGAGATGCAGAATCTATATCAGCAGTATCTGGTGGCAGGACCTGCTTCATATGTAAAAGATTTATTTGAGAGCATGGGAATTATAGATGCGGAAGATAAAGCATCGAGATTTTATGCAATTATGTATTTCTATTACAGCATTTATGATGGAGCAGTTGATAAGGAAAAAGTAAAAGAAGTTGTTTTAGCATTGAGCAGCATAGTACAAGAGTTGAAATAGGGGAGAGTCATATCATGAAGGAAAATATAGAAATTCGTTTAGAAGAAAAAAGTGAATATCGTCAAGTTGAAAAAATGGTAAGGGATAGCTTCTGGAATGTATATCGTCCCGGATGCCTGGAGCATTATGTTCTTAATCAGCTAAGAAATGATCCGGCATTTGTACCGGAATTAGATTTTGTTATGTATCGGGATGGAGAACTCATTGGTCAGAACATATTTGTAAGGACTGCAATTGCAGCAGATGACGGAAGAAATATTCCGATTATGACAATGGGACCGATCTGTATCAAGAATGAATATAAACGGAAAGGATATGGAAAAATCCTGCTTGACTATTCGTTAGAGAAGGCGGCTTAACTTGGCTGCGGTGCTTTATGTTTTGAAGGAAATATTGATTTTTACGGTAAGAGTGGTTTCAGACAGGCAAGCGAGTATGGTATCCGTTATCACGGATTGCCGGAGGGGGAAGATGCATCATTTTTTTTGTGTAAAGAATTGATACCAGGGTTTCTGGATGGGATTACAGGGGAATATGCAACACCGGAGGGCTATCTGGTTGACGAGCAGGAAGTGGAAGAGTTTGATAGGCAGTTAACGATGTTCTTTTCTATTTTTAAATAATAGCTGTTGACAAGTAACCGATAGGTAACTATAATAAAGTGGCCAAAAGGTAACCGATTGATGAGGCTGATTTAGGAGACAAGTGTGGAGATTAAAGAAAAGAATACAAAGAACAAAATACTGGAAGAAGCTTTAAAATTATTTGCACAGAGCGGATATATGGGAACATCCATGAATGATATTGCTTCAAAGCTTGGAGTAACCAAGGCTGCATTGTATAAGCATTATAAAAGCAAGCAGGAGATATTGGACAGTATTATTGATAAAATGAATGAACTGGATATGGAGAGAGTAAAGCGGTATGAAATGCCGGAGGGCGATCTGGAAAAGGTTGTGGCCGAGTATAAAGAAACAGCATTTGATAAAATTAAGCAGTTTACAAAGGTGCAGTTTCTTCACTGGACAGAGGAAGAGTTTTCATCCTGTTTCCGTAAGATGCTGACATTGGAACAGTACAGGGAGCCGCAGATGGCACAGTTATATCAGAATTATCTTGCAGGTGGACCGTTAACTTATATAGAAGCTTTGTTCTCGGATATGCTGGGGGATACAAGAAAAGCCAGACAGACAGCACTTGATTTTTATGGGCCTATTTTTTTGCTTTACAGCATATATGATGGAGTAGATGACAAGAGTCGGGTGATAAGGCTTCTGGAAAATCACATGGATCATTTTCTACAGGAAATGCAGGAAAATATATCAAACTAAAATGTCCGGTGGTGTGATGCTGAAGGTTGCAGTTATGGAGATTTCGAGAATTATACAGATATTTTCGACAACAGGAGGAAGAAAATGAAAGATAAAATTTTCCCTAGGACATTCGATAAACAGATCGTTTATCTGAAAAATGTAATAAATACCCCTGATATAGAGGTAGGGGATTATACAATGTACAACGATTTTGTACATGATCCGATTGATTTTGAAAAAAATAATGTTTTGTATCATTATCCTGTTAATAAGGATAAGCTAAAAATTGGAAAATTCTGTTCTATTGCATGTGGAGCAAAATTTTTATTTACCAGTGCAAATCACGCAATGGAATCGTTATCTACGTATCCGTTTCCTATTTTCTTTGAAGAATGGGGGTTGGATGCAAAGAATATATGCGATGCATGGGATAATAAGGGTGATATTGTAATTGGAAATGATGTGTGGATTGGATATGAAGCAGTTATTTTGTCTGGTGTAACAATCGGTGATGGCGCAATTATAGGCACTCGTGCAGTGGTAACAAAAGATGTGCCTTCATATACGGTAGTTGGAGGAGTGCCGGCAAAGCCAATCCGTAAACGATTTGATGAAGAAACAATTCAGAAACTTGAAGAAATCAGATGGTGGGACTGGGAAGAAGAACGAATTAAAAAGAATATTCAGGCAATACAGTCTGGTGATATAAGTATGTTAGAGCGTATGAATTAGAAATAAAAACATGACTTTAATAAAGGATATATACCATTTTAATTACAAAAGAGGTGAATGTAGACATGAGTACATTTGAACATGATCTTACAAAAGGAAATATCTGGAAGCAGCTTGTATGGTTTGCTGTGCCGTTTTTTATCAGTAATTTGATCCAGTCCTTATACAGCCTGATCGATCTGATCATATTAGGACATTTTGGCGGAACAAATTCCATATCGGCAGCTAATATCGGAGGCCAGGTGCTTGTGATCCTGACAAATCTTGCCGCGGGACTGTCAGGCGGAGGAACTGTGATGCTTGGAAATTATCTTGGATCAAAACGTAAGGATAAGATTAATGGAGCGATCAGTACATTATTCATAACATTGACAGTTATGGCAGCAGTATTTATGGTACTGTTATTTATGTTAAAACAGCCATTACTTCGATTACTTGATACACCTGAAGAGGCATTTTCACAGGCAGAACAGTATTTGTTTATTTGCACTTTGGGCCTATTATTTATTTATGGTTATAATGCATTAAGTGCAATTATGCGTGGACTTGGTGACAGCCGGACACCGATGATCTTTGTTATGATTGCATGTGTGATCAACATTATTTTGGATCTGGTGCTGGTTGCCGGATGTCATTTAGGAGCCGGTGGTGCTGCTGTTGCAACTGTATTTGCACAGGGCTGTTCGATGTTATTTTGTATAATATATTTAAAACATCATGATTTTATGTTTGATTTCAAACCATCTTCTTTTCATTTTATAAAAGAGGAATTCCACACTCTGCTTCGTACCGGATTGCCGCTTAGTATTCAAATGGTTGGTACAAATTTTTCGTTTTTGATCTTGACTACATTCATTAACAGGGCGGGTGGTGTAGCAGCATCGGCTGCAGCAGGAATAGTAAATAACTTTAATGGATTTGCAATTCTTCCGGAAGCAGCGATCAGCTCGGCTGCATCAGCCATGATCGCACAGAATATGGGCACGAAAGATGTGAAACGATCATCAAAGACTATGCACTGTTGTCTGGTTCTCTGTATTGGTGTGTCTTTGGTCGTGTTTACGTTGATGCATATATTCCCGGAGCAGATATTTCATCTGTTTGGCGTAAAAGAAGATGTCCTGGTCTATGGTATGCCGTATATCTTTGCTTTTTCGTTTGAATATGTGGGACTTCCATTTATCATGTCATTTAATACGGTTTCAACCGCAACTGGAAATGGATGGATTACGCTGGTTACAAATATGATATCTGCATTTATCGTTCGTATTCCGTTAGCATATGTTCTGGCATTTCTTTGTGAACTTGGTGTAAGAGGAATTGCGATATCTATACCGATCGCAACAGCCGTTGGAGCTATAATATCATTTTTATTTTACAAAGCCGGAATTTGGAAAAAACACATTCTGTTATAAAAGGATTTATATGCCATATCTGAAAAATTGAGTATAATATTTCTATCCGGGCAGTACAGATATAGAATGTACCTATCCCCGGCATAGAACGAAGGTTGTAGTATGTCAGTTTGAATATGGAGCGGAAAATGGCATTTTCAGAAAATACAAAAACAGAAATTCAGATACGAAAATTTAAGGCAAAGACAATACTGCTGTTTTTTATTGTGATCACGATAACAGTAGGGGTTGTTTCATTTATAATAACAAGAAAATCTTGAAACGAGATGCAGAATAAGGTTGTTAACCTGGTTGCACAAGGAAATAGGCAGCAGATTAATAATGTGAACAGCTATCTTGGAAAGATAGAAGATACGGCGGCATTGTTATTCTCTGATGAGCTATATTATGAGTTCGATGCAACGGCGCCGGCTCTCGATACATTTGAAAAGCTTCAGACCGAGAAGACGATCAAGAACCGACTGGATGATTTGGGTATTCTGGAGAATTTCTCTGACTTTGGAATCGTGTATGCAGATGATTCTACGATTGGCTGGATATCGAATACAACGATACGGTTATTTCCAAATGGAGGGTTATTCGCTTATCTTGATAATAATATCAATATTACCAGTTGATCGGAGATGAAAATCTGATCGTGCAGGGAAAATGTGAGAATAACTGGAGAGTCATTTGCGCAGCTCCTGTTAAGGTTATTTTTTCAGAAGACCTTCAGGATACAGAGAAGGGAATACCGATCAGTGATGCAGCCAGAAATGTTCTGGATGAAGAAGGTAAGCTTGTTGGTTATGAGAAGCTTGCTGATGATAAGAGAGAACAGAATACAGATCGGTTGGAAATTTTGCCGCCGATATTTGAGAAGGAAAATATCTACGATTCCTTTAAAACGAATGCTGACTATTATCTGTATGGTAAAAAGTCCAAAGAAGAAGTTGTGGATGCAATCGTAGAGTCCTTTTATAAATAAGTGTCAGATGATTCCTATCTTGTATCTCATCCTACAAAATGATAGAATAGACAACTGAAAACGATAACCTGCTGATTAGCAGAGATAACATGGAGGATAAATCATGGCATCATGGAGAGATAATATTCGTCAGGTTGAACCATATGTACCTGGTGAGCAGCCAAAGAATACAAATGTGATCAAATTAAATACAAATGAGAATCCGTATGGACCGTCTCCAAGAGTAAAAGCGGTTCAGGATAATGAGGATCTGTTACGGTTATATCCGGATCCGACGGCAAGCGTACTGGTGGACGCACTGGCGGAGTATCATGGTGTGGATGCATCACAGGTATTTGTAGGTGTAGGTTCCGATGATGTACTTGCAATGTCATTTTTGACCTTCTTTAATTCGGATAAACCGATTCTGTTTCCGGATATCACATATTCTTTTTATGATGTATGGGCAGAACTGTTCCGGATTCCATATAAGCAGATGCCACTTGATGAGAACTTCCGCCTGAAGATAGATGATTATAAGGGCGAAAACGGTGGAATCGTATTCCCGAATCCAAACGCACCGACCGGTATCTACGAATCGTTGGATCATGTAGAGGAGATCATAAAGAACAATCCGGACGTGATCGTGATCGTAGATGAGGCATATATTGATTTTGGAGGAGAAACAGCACTTCCACTGATCGACAAATACGACAATCTTGTGGTAGTCAGAACCTTTTCAAAATCACGTTCTATGGCGGGACTTCGAATCGGTTATGCGATCAGCAACCCTGAACTGATCAAAGCCTTAAATGATGTGAAATACTCCTATAATTCATATACGATGAACCGTCCGTCTCTGGTGCTCGGTGTAGAATCCATTCATGATGATGCATATTTCAGGGAGAAGGTTGGACAGATCATTGCAACCAGAGAAAGATTTGTGAAAGAGATCGCAGAGCTTGGATTTACCTGTCTGCCATCATCTGCAAACTTTGTATTTGCAACACATGAGAGTATTCCTGCAAAGAAGATCTTTGCTGCGGCAAAAGAGAATAATATCTATGTGCGTTATTTTGATAAGCCAAGGATTGACAATTATCTGAGAATCTCGATTGGAACTGACGCAGAGATGGACGCATTTGTTGCATTCTTAAAGGGATATGTAGAGACAAAGCAGAATTAAAATTTACAATGACTGAAAATTAAAAGTAATTATAGTATAAAGCTAATAAATAAGCCAAAAGAAAGATTTGTTTTTCATAAAAATATCAGAAAACAGATTTGATTTTGGCTTATTTTTTTCGCGCAGTTATGCACGTTGCGTAGATGTATGTGTTAATATAGCACAAATGACTCAAAATAGCACACGCAAAATGTTGACTTTAATCTAATCTCTTTTTATTATGGGAGTCAGAAATATTTCAGACAAAAATCCGGATTTTATCAATTTTCGAAACGTTTCAATATAAGTTACGAAGGAGAGATAAAAGGAATTTTGAGGAATTTACAGAAACTATAAGAACAGGGTTGGTTCAGGTATTTGAGATGAATGATATGGACATAACCGTGAATAAAATAGTAAAGAATAATGGAATTATGCTGACGGGAATTAATATAAGACAGGCACATACGATGGTGGCACCTACGATTTATATCAATGATTTTTACAGAGAAGATGTGGATAAAAAGGAGATTGACAACATTGTACTGAAGATCAAACGAATCTATCAGGGAAGATGCAAGGAGAATCCGGTCGGGGAAGAGGTGAAAAATTATTTGGATTTTGACTGGGTAAGTGAGAGAATCTTTTATACCTTGATAAACCATTCTATGAATGAAGAAATGCTGCAGAATGTCCCATATCTGCCATTCTATGATCTGGCGATTGTATTCCGTTGTGTTTTCCATATCGGTCAAAATGGGATTGCGTCATCGGTAGTATCCGAGGATGATATGAAACGATGGGGGGTAGATACGAAATTGTTGTATCAGTTGGCAGCAAAGAATACGCCACGACTTTTCCCTCCTGTAATGGATAAGATTACTCGTTATCTGAAGGTTCATGCAAACGTGCCGGATTCCTTATTAGAAGATTTCCCGCAGGACGATGATAAACTCTATGTGCTGTCTAATTCGTTTGGGATCAACGGAGCAGCGGCGCTTTTATATGAAGGTCTGCTTGCGGATTGTGCAGATCTGGTTGGGGAGGATATATATGTATTGCCATCCAGTATTCATGAAACGATATTTGCAGGGGTGTCTATAGTAGATGATCCTGAGTTGCTGACCGAGATTGTTCAGGAGGCAAACGACAAAGTTATCAGCCAGTCGGATATATTATCCTATAATGCATATCGGTACAGTAGAAAGGCGAAAAGGCTAATGATGATCCGGTCGGAACAGGAAACAGTTCCGGTATAGATCTCAAAGTATAAAGGTACATTGAAAAATAAATAACAAAAGAACTAACAGCACGGACGGATGATTCTCTGTATTGACAAAAGAAAGAGCATGACATAGAATTAAAAGGTGTATTGGGTGTAAATTTATGTGTTGAGAGGAGAACGGTGTGGCTGAAAATTATGTATCAAGGAGAGATAAAATTGTTGCATCGGCAGTCGAATTGATCGGCGATCTAGGGTTGAATGCTCTGACAACGAAAAATCTGGCTCGTAAAGAAAATATATCCGAAACCCTAATTTATAAGTATTTCGGGGGCATAGATGAAGTACTTACAGAAGTAGTTCTGCAGTATGCTGCATTTGATAAAAATATTCAGATGACGGTAGTAAAGCAGAGTGGCTCAAATATGGATAAGTTAAGGTTTTATGCAGATACATATGCTACATACTATGATAATTATATCGGTATGGGAGCAATCATGTTGCATTATGAGGAATTATTACATTTAAGTGAGACACGGGAGATTATCTCAGAATGTATACTGAAAAGGAACGAATTTGTCTGTAAGCTTTTTGAAGATGCTATAGCAGAGAGAGAGATTCGGGCTGTATTTACCCCGAGAGAACTGACATTGATGTTTAATGGTATATTTACTGAAGGCTTACTGGAGCGAAGAACAAAGTATTCGAAGAAAACATTTCGTGTGGAAGTGAAGGAAATGTTGAACCAGATTGAAAAGATGCTGAAATTCTAGTATAGGAGGAAGTTTGTCATGAGAATTTTAATTGCTGAGGACGATGTTGCAAATGCAAAGTTTTTATCAAAATATTTAAGCAAATTCGGAGAGGTTGTTATTACACCGGATGGAATTGCAGCTGTGGATGAGTTTGTAAAACACCTGGAAAAAGGCGAAAACTTCGAACTTGTATGTCTGGATATTATGATGCCAAAGATTGATGGTTATAAAGTACTTGCATCGATTCGAAATGCTGAGAGAAAGCACGGGGTATCCAGAATGCTACGTTCCAAGGTAATAATGACCAGTGCTTTGGATGAAACAAGTTTTGACAGCAATCAGGCAAGTGATGATTATGATGAATACATCTGTAAGCCGATTGATATTATGAAGTTAAATGATATTCTTAAGAAATTGGATGTAATTTAGGACAGATAGATGGATTTGTTTGATTATATGAGAGAGAATCAGAAGGATGATGATTCTCCACTGGCAAAGAGAATGCGCCCGGAAAATCTGGACGAAGTAATTGGACAGGAACATATCATAGGTAAGAATAAATTGTTATATCGTGCGATCAAGGCGGATAAGTTGGGCTCATTGATCTTTTATGGACCTCCGGGAACAGGAAAGACAACACTTGCTATGGTGATCGCGCATACGACAAAAGCGGATTTCAAACAGATCAATGCGACAACTTCCGGTAAAAAGGATATGGAGCAGATCATCGAGGAAGCAAAGAATACGAAAGCTATGTATGGCAGGCGTACGATTCTGTTTATCGATGAGATTCACAGGTTTAATAAATCGCAGCAGGATTATCTGTTGCCGTTTGTTGAAGATGGAACGATCATATTGATCGGTGCCACAACGGAGAATCCATATTTTGAAGTGAATGGAGCTTTGATTTCGAGGTCGAATATATTCGAGCTAAAGCCGTTATCAAAAGAGAACATTAAAGACATTATCTTAAAGGCTGTTTATGACCAGAAGGGCATGGGAGCCTTTAATGTATGTATAGATGATGATGCGGTAGAGTTCTTAAGTGATATGTCGGAGGGAGACGCCAGAAGTGCATTAAATGCAGTGGAACTTGGCGTGCTTTCTTCAGAGCCGGCAGCGGACGGCAGGATTCATATAACTCTGGCAGTAGCAGAGGAATGTATTCAGCGGCGGGCACTTCGGTATGATAAAGACGGAGATAATCATTATGACATTATATCAGCATTTATAAAAAGCATGCGTGGATCAGATCCGGATGCAGCTGTTTTCTATCTGGCTAAGATGCTTTACGGTGGTGAGAGTATCACGTTTATTGCCAGGAGAATTATGATTTGTGCCTGTGAGGATGTTGGAAATGCAGATCCGAATGCAATCTGTGTTGCAACGGCATGTGCGCAGGCAGTGGAACGGGTTGGTATGCCGGAGGCACAGATCATACTGGCACATGCAGCTATATATGTGGCGTGTGCTCCAAAGAGCAATGCTATTGTGAATGCGATCTTTTCTGCGAAGGATGTCGTAGAACATGAACAGTCGGGGCAGGTTCCGGTCTATCTTCGAGATGCACATTATGGCGGAGCGAAGAAGCTTGGACATACAGGTTATAAATATGCACATGATTATCCCAATCATTATGTAAAACAGCAGTATCTGCCGGATGAGATTGCGGACAGGCAGTTTTATGAGCCGTCGGATAACGGATATGAGCAGAATATAAAACAATATTTTAAGAAGATAAAGGAAGGACTTTAATGGAGATAATAAAGCGGATAGCAGCTTTTCTTATGATCCTAGTGATCTTAGGACTGGTTGTTTGGGCGTTTATCCTTGGGATAACAGGAAGTGAATATTTTTCGGCAGCATTGTTTCTGTGTATTCTGGTACCGGTACTATTTTATGGAATCAGTCTGGTCACAAGGCTGCTTACAGCAAAAGGAAAAGAACTTGCGGATCAGACCGGGTCAGACGTCGAAACAGAAAAGAATAATGTTGAAAAATAAGGTATAATCTGATATACTCTATAAAGTTTTAAAAATTGAAACGAGGTATGTAACATGAGTTTATTATCACAGTGGCGCGAATATGCGTATGGTTTTGATGACAGAACACCGGAAGGAAAGCAATTCTGGTTTGATTATTTTCAGGCTGAAAAAGGAATCTATGAAACAATTCTTGCAACACCAAAGGCAGATCCTGTGAAAGGAACTGTGAAAGAACTTGCAGAGAAGTATAATGTCAGCATTCAGACAATGATCGGTTTCCTGGATGGAATTGATGACAGTTTGATCACATCTAACAATCTGGATGATGTAACAGAGGATTCAGAAGTAACACTGGGTATTGATTATGAGAAACTGTATATGAATATGGTTGGGTGTAATGCAGAATGGTTATATACATTACCTGCATGGGATAAGATCTTTACAAAAGAAAAGCGAGACGAGCTTTATAAAAAAGAGAAGACATCCAGAACACTTGTAAAACCTCCAAAGGTTGGAAGAAATGATCCATGTCCATGTGGTAGCGGTAAGAAGTATAAGAAGTGCTGCGGTAGATAATCAGTTACAGGGTAACTATAGCAGAATTCAATAACAGGGAAAGACAAAGAGAACAGACAGATGGTGGTATCCGTCCTGTTCTCTTTTCAGTTGAAGGGAAGAAACAATTGGAAAAGAAACAGCAATTCAGCAAAGAACAAACAGATGCGATCCGGTATGAAGATGGACCTATGCTGGTCCTGGCGGGACCCGGAAGCGGCAAAACAACCGTAATTACGTATCGTGTGAAATATATGCTGGAGCAGACAGGTATAAACGGGAATCAGATTCTGGTGATAACATTTACAAAAGCTGCAGCAAATGAAATGAGGACACGATTTGAGAAAATAAGTGGTTATTCCGATGGAGTTACATTTGGAACATTTCATTCTGTGTTTTTCATGATCCTACGTCATGCTTACGGATATAATAGTAGCAATATTATACTCGAATCAGAGAAGTATCAGATCATAAATGGAATCATTGAAAAGCATAATATGGAATATAACGGACAGGATGATTTTGCAAAGAATGTGATAGCAGAGATTGGCTTGGTAAAAAGTGAGATGAAACCGGTGGAACAGTACCATTCAGTGAATATGAAGGCAGATGATTTTCAAATCACTTACCGGGAATATGATGAGATCCTGCGTGCAAACAATAAAATCGATTTTGATGATATGCTTGTATTTACATATGAATTGCTTCGTGACAGATCGGATATTCGGAAAATGTGGCAGCAGAGATTTCAATATATTCTGATCGATGAGTTTCAGGATATCAATTGGATACAGTACCAAACCGTAAAACTTCTGCTTGGAAAGAAACAGAATATATTTGCTGTAGGGGATGATGATCAGTCAGTCTATGGGTTCCGTGGAGCGGATACAAAGCTTATGCTTGGATTTCCAAATGAATTTCCGGGAACAAGGCTGGTATATCTGAATACAAATTACAGATGCAGCAGTGCCATCGTAGAATCTGCTTGTCGTATTATAAAGAATAATAAGGAAAGATATAAAAAGGCAATTCATTCGGCATTTGAAAAAAGTCAGTGTGAACGGGTCCATGTGATCGAAGTGGATGGAATGAGACAGGAAACAGACGGGATTGTACAAAAAATTCGGAAGATGAATCAAAACGGAATCCCATATTCGAATATTGCTGTACTTTACAGGACAAATTCTGAACCATCAGGACTTGCAATGAAGCTGATGCAGAGTAATATCCCTTTTCGTGTGAAGGATAGTATATCTGATCTGATGTCACATTTCGTAGTTGTGAATATTCTTGATTATATAAAGGCAGCACTTGGAAACAGGGAACGAGCTCTGTTTTTACGAATTATAAATCGTCCGAATCGATACGTAAGCCGGGAAAGTCTGGAGACTGATCCGGTTGATACGGAACGGATGAAAGAATTCTATAGGGATAACAACAGGCTGGTACAGAATCTGGTAACACTGGAAGCAGATCTCAGAAGAATCGCAGAATTAAAGCCATATGCAGCGGTTAATTATATCAGAAAAGCAGTTGGGTATGACGAGTATTTGAAGGAATATGCCTCATACAGAGGGATTAATCCGCAGGAGTATATGGATATTGCGGATGAATTTCAGGAAATGGCACGGGATGCAGATTCTTTTATTGAATGGTTTAATTTTTTAAATGAATACAGGATAAAGCTTAAGGAACAGATGAAGACGACGGATCACACCAGGGATGCAGTTGTACTTGCTACGATGCATGGGGCAAAAGGTCTGGAATTTGATCAGGTATTTATCATGAATGCGGTAGAGGGGATGACCCCTCATAAGAAGTCGGTTGCGGATGCTGAATTAGAAGAAGAGCGTAGGATGTTCTATGTTGCAGTTACCAGAGCACGGTACGGATTATATATCTATGTACCTAAGGTGGTTTATGGAAAGACAGCCCGGATATCGCGTTTTGTCACAGAGATGGTAGTTGATCATGATATGCTGCAGATTGGAAATAAAATCATCCACAAACGATATGGCAGAGGTGTCATAACATTTGTGGATGATAAAAAAATTTGTGTTTATTTTGAGAAAGACCAGATCACAAAAACATTAAGTATTGAATATACGATTAAAAATAATCTGGTTACCATGCCTGAAGATGACTAATCATCTTCAGACATGGAATTGAATTCCATTTCGTCTAAGATTTCATCAAAAGCATCTGCGACAATATCAAATTCTTCTTCGTCCTCGATCGGTTCTAAGGTGAACTCGTCATTTGGAAGCTCGATATAGCGGTATACAAGGACTTCGTCATCATCGTAGCCTTCCGGTGCTTCTATAGGAAGCAAAGCAATATAAGAGGTATCTTCAACATCGAAGGTTGCAACAATCTCACATTCGAGCTTTGTTCCGTCATCAAGTTCAAGGGACATCATTTCGATGTCATCTAATTCTTCATCATTCTGTTTTGACATGTTTGATCTCCTTATCAAATAAAATTACCGGTAACTTTATGATATGTTGTTATCATTTAAAATCATATTGACCGGATAATTCCATGATAATGGAAAAATAACAAAAAGTCTACATCCAAATTTTTATAAAGCAATAAAATGCAGGTGCTTTATTCATTGAATTATATGTATAAATATGATAAAATTAATATTATTTTGGAGTTATTCCATGGGAGGAAATTAGAGAAGATGAAGAAAGTTGCTTATATTGCTTCAGAGTGTGTGCCATTTATCAAAACGGGTGGTCTGGCGGATGTTGTAGGAACACTTCCAAAAATATTTGACAGAAATGAATATGATGTTCGGGTTATTATGCCAAACTATCTTTGTATTCCAAATAAATACAGAGAAAAGATGCAGTACCTGACTCATTTCTATATGGATATTGGATACAAGAATGATTATGTTGGGGTTATGTATCTGGAGTACGAAGGAGTAAAAGTATATTTCATTGACAATGAATATTATTTCAATGGCTTCACTCCATATGGAGATGTAAAGTGGGATATTGAAAAGTTCAGCTTCTTTTCAAAGGCAGCGTTATGTATCCTGCCGGCAGTTGGATTTCAGCCGGATATCCTGCACTGCCATGACTGGCAGGCGGGTCTGGTTCCGGTATATTTGAAAACATTATTTGCCGGAAATCCGTTTTTCAGTGGAATGAAGTCGGTTATGACGATCCATAATTTACAGTTTCAGGGTAAATGGGATATCGATACGATCAAGGCGGATTCCGGTCTTCCGGATTATGTATTTACACCGGATAAGCTGGAAGTCAGAAAAGATGCAAGTATGTTAAAGGGCGGTCTTGTATATGCAGACAAGATCACAACAGTAAGTAACACATATGCCAGAGAGATTCAGACACCATATTACGGTGAAGGCTTGGATGGACTTCTGAGTGCAAGATGGCAGTCACTCTGGGGAATTGTAAACGGAATTGATTATGATGTATGGAATCCGGCAACAGATCCACAGGTATATAAGAATTACAGTGTAGATAACTTCCGTGAACTGAAAAAGATCAATAAGGTTGAACTTCAGAAGGAATGTGGACTTCCACAGGATGATAAGCAGTTTGTGATCGGTATCATATCCAGACTGACAGACCAGAAGGGACTGGATCTGGTTGATCGCATTATGAATGATATTTGTTGCGATGGTGTCCAATTTATCGTTCTCGGAACCGGAGATAGCAGATATGAAGATATGTTCCGTTATTATCAGGGCATTCATCCGGCAAAGGTTTCAGCAAATATTTATTATTCGGATGAAAGATCTCATAAGATGTATGCTGGCTGTGATGTTATGCTTGTTCCATCCAGATTTGAGCCATGTGGTCTGACCCAGTTAATGGCACTTCGTTATGGAACAGTTCCGATCGTAAGAGAGACAGGAGGACTTAAGGACACGGTAGAACCATACAATCAGTTTGAGAATACAGGAACAGGTTTCTCATTTGCAAATTATAATGCATATGAGTTGCTTGATGCGATCAACTATGCAAAGGAAGTTTATTATAATAATAAAGACGCATGGTATGGTATTCAGGAGCGTGGCATGAGAATGGATTACTCATGGTATAATTCAGCAAAGATCTATAATGATCTGTATAATTCATTATAAAATGAACGAACAAACTTATTTTTCATAAATGAAAAATCAGGCAGAAGATGTTGCGATACATTTTCTGCCTTTTTACCGCAGAACGGAGAGACAAGCTGCGTGAATATGAAAATATGCGGATCTGCGCAGGAAAGGTGGTTTCATATGGCTTTTGACGGAGTTGTAATATCAAATGTTGTAAGTGATCTGAAAAAGAAATTAGTGGATGGAAGGATCTATAAGATCTATCAGCCGGAAAATGATGAACTGAATATTATTATAAAAAACAACAGGGAGAATTACCGCTTACTGTTATCTGCAGATGCAAGTCTACCTCTGATCTATCTGCTGCAGGTGCCGAAGGAGAATCCGATGACAGCTCCGAATTTCTGTATGCTGCTTCGTAAGCATATCGGAAATGGCAGAATCGTAGATGTCTGCCAGCCGGGTTTTGAACGTATCGTGGAATTCACGATCGAGCATCTTGATGAGATGGGAGATCTGTGCAGAAAGAAACTTATCATAGAGATCATGGGTAAGCACAGTAATATTATCTTCACGGATGCGGATGGAATGATCATTGACAGTATCAAACATATATCCCATCTGGTAAGCTCGGTAAGAGAGGTACTTCCGGGTAAAGAGTATGTATATCCGCCGTCCGGTGATAAGCGTCCCCCATATGATGCAGACCGGGATTATTTTATATCTACGGTATATACAAAACCGGTAACTGTCACAAAGGCAATTTATTCCTCTGTTACAGGTATTTCACCGCTGATCGCAAATGAGCTTTGTTATCGCGCGGGGATTGATGGCGGACAGTCAACAGCAGCGTTAACGGATATTCAGAAAGAGAAGCTGTATCAGGAATTTGAGAAACTGTTTTCCGATATAAATACAGAAAACTATGTGCCGAATATTGTATATGACGGGTATGTTCCGGTTGAATTTTCATCGGTAAGACTCAGTATGTATCAGGACTATCAGGCAGAAGATAAGGATGAAATTTCAAAGGTTTTAGATGAGTATTACTTTAAGAAGAGCAAGGTAACAAGGATCCGGCAGAAGTCGGCAGACCTGCGGAAGATCATCTCAACTGCGATCGAAAGAACCAGCAAGAAATATGATCTGCAGTTAAAGCAGATGAAGGATACCGAAGACCGGGAGAAATATAAGGTATATGGTGAGCTGATCAATACCTATGGATATGGAGTGGAGCAGGGAGCAAAGAGCTTCCATGCACTGAATTATTATACGAATGAAGAAATTGAGATTCCACTCGATCCAACGATATCGGTGCTTGAAAATGCCAAACGATATTTTGCAAAGTACAATAAACAGAAGAGGACGTATGAAGCATTAGAAAAGCTGATTGTTGAGACGGGACATGAGCTGGAATATCTTCAGTCGGTTCAGGCATTTATCGATATGACTCTGGATGAGAATGCATTGGCACAAGTGAAAGAGGAGCTTATGATAAGCGGATATATCAAAGGCAGATACGGAAAAAAGGGGGACAAGCATACGAATAAGAGTAAACCGTATCATTACATTTCGTCTGACGGCTTTCATATGTATGTCGGAAAGAACAATCTGCAGAATGATGAACTGACCTTCAAGTTTGCAAATGGTGGAGATATGTGGTTCCATGCCAAGAAGATACCCGGATCACATGTGATCGTACGGATGGAGGGAGCGGAAGAACTTCCGGACCAGACTTATGAAGAGGCGGCAAGGCTTGCGGCATATTATTCCTCCGGCAGAGAAAACCCAAAGGTGGAGATCGACTATACAAAAAGGATGAATCTGAAAAAACCGGCAGGGGCAAAACCCGGATTTGTAATTTATCATACAAACTATTCTATGATAGCCGAGCCGACGATACACGGAATAGAAGAGGTAATCAGATAAAATATTTGATTTTTTATAGTGGTTGAAGTATAATATAGTATCCATTGTTTTAAGGAGAATGTGATTTTATGATTAAAAGTATGACAGGCTTTGGAAGAAGCGAAGTTGTTTCCGGAGCCCGTAAGATAGTTGTGGAGATTAAGGCTGTTAATCACAGGTTTTGCGAGATCAATGTAAAAACACCAAAGAAACTGAGTTTTTTTGAAACAACTATAAGAGCATATTTAAAGAAGTATATAGAACGTGGTAAGGTAGATGTCTTTATCACTTATGAAGATCTGACCGAGACAAATGTCTCAGTAAAATATAATAAGGAGCTGGCAGAGGAATATGTTGGCTATATGAATCAGATGGCAGCAGATTTCAATCTTACAAATGATATCAGTCCATCGGTTATATGCAGACTTCCGGAGATTTTTGTTCTGGAAGAGCAGACAGTAGATGAAGATGAGTTATGGAGCCTGATACAGGGTGCACTTGACGAGGCGGCTGATAAGTTTGTGAAGTCAAGAATGGTGGAAGGTGAGAACCTGAAGGTTAATCTGTTGGAGAAGCTTGATAATATGACAGCTGCAGTTGATTATATCGAAGAAGTTTCTCCGGAGCTAATAACAGCATATAGACAGAAGCTGATCGATAAGATTTCAGAACTGGTTGACAGTTCAGTTATTGATGAGAATCGTATTGCGACTGAGGTAGTTATATATGCGGACAAGATATGTGTAGATGAGGAAACGGTTCGATTAAAGAGCCACATTGACAGCACCAGAAAGATACTGGAGGCAGGCGGAAGTGTCGGAAGAAAGCTCGATTTTATTGCACAGGAGATGAACAGAGAGGCGAATACGATCCTTTCCAAGGCGAATTCTCTTGATGTATCGAACCGGGCGATCGAATTAAAAACAGATATCGAAAAAGTCAGAGAACAGATACAAAATTTGGAGTAAAAAAGATGGGAAACAGAGGTTCGTTAATTGTAATTTCGGGTTTTTCGGGAGTTGGAAAAGGAACGGTCGTAAAAAGACTGGTATCTGATTACGGATATGAATTATCTATATCAGCAACAACAAGAAGTCCACGTGCCGGTGAAGAACATGGAAGAGAATATTTCTTTATGGACAAGAGTGAGTTTGAAAATCTGATCGATTACGGTGGATTTATCGAGTGGACACAGTATGTTGAGAATTATTATGGAACACCGAGAAAGTTTGTAGAAGAAAGTCTGGATCAGGGTAAGAACATTATTCTTGAGATAGAAGTTATGGGTGCTATGAAGATTAAAGAACAGTACCCGGATGCATTGCTGATTTTTATCAGCGCGCCAAGCATAGACAGTCTGCGCGACAGATTGCGTGGAAGAGGTACAGAAGCAGAAGATGTGATACTGAAGCGTTTAAAGAAGGCAACAGAAGAATCAGCAGACATGGATAAATATGACTACATTGTTATCAATGATGATCTGGAGGAGTGCATACAGACGGTGAATTCAGTAATTGTAGGATATGCATGCAGAACATCGAATAATAAGGCATATATAAAAGAAATAAGGGATGACCTGAAAGGCATCTGGTAAGAAAAATAAATTCAGAAAGGGGATATAATATTATGTTACATCCATCATACACAGACTTAATGGCAGTTGTTAATTCAGAGGTTGAACCGGGAGAACATCCGGTAGTTCAGAGTAGATATTCTATCGTGCTTGCAACCGCTAAGCGTGCAAGAGAGATAATCGCAGGACAGGAGCCACTTGTAAATACAGCAAGCAATAAGCCTTTATCAATAGCAGTTGATGAGCTTTACAGCGGCAAAGTAAAGATTGTTGGCGATGACGAAGAAGAGAACTAATCAGAAAAAAGAGGTTGTTGCAGTTTTGCGCAGCCTTTTTCTTTTATAAAAAGGAGAGCGGCATATGAAAGCAAGAGAATTGTTAAAAGGATTACAGTATTCAGTAATCTGCGGAGACGAAGATGTTGAGATAAAAGAGATTTATAATGATTCCAGAAAAGTAGGGGAACAGGGGCTGTTCTTCTGTATTGTCGGGGCAAACTTTGATGGACATGCTTATGTAAAGAATGTAATTGATAAGGGAGCAGTCTGCCTGGTCGTTCAGAAGGATGTAGAGCCGGTTCCGGGAGTACTGATCGTAAAGGTAGACAGTACGAGATATGCAATGGGAATCGTCAGCAGCAATTTCTACGGAAATCCCTCATCCAAGCTGACAGTGATCGGTATCACAGGAACAAAGGGTAAGACAACAACGACATATATGATTCGCGAGATGCTAATGAGTGCAGGACATAAGACCGGTCTGATCGGAACGATAGAGATTATTGACGGCAATAATGTTACGGCAGCAAATAATACAACACCGGAATCCATGATCGTGCATAAGAAATTAAAGGATATGGTTGACAACGGATTAGACAGTGTTGTTATGGAGGTGTCTTCACAGGGGCTGATGCTTGACCGTGTGGCCGGGGTTGATTTTGATTATGGAATCTTTTCAAATCTTTCCAGAGATCATATCGGACCAAATGAACATAAGACATTTGAAGAATATGCGATGTGGAAAAGCAAATTATTCACAATGTGTAAAATTGGCATTTTTAATGCAGATGATCCACATGTAGATACAATGACAGAACATGCAACCTGTAAGATTGTAACATATGGAATTAATGGCGATTATGATTATAAGGCAAATGACCATAATCTGTATAATAAAGATGGTCATCTCGGTATCGGTTATCATTTGTCAGGAAAGTTAGATGGAGATGTGCTGGTCAATCTTCCGGGTAATTTCAGTATCTATAATTCCCTGGCAGCTATTGCAGTTGCAGATCTGATGGGTGTTCCATTTGACAAGATACAAGAGATCCTGAAAACGATCAAGGTAAAGGGAAGGGTAGAACTGATCCCGATATCGGACAAATTTACGATCATGATTGACTACGCCCATAATGCAGTAAGCCTGATGAGCATTCTGGAGACATTAAGAGAGTATAAGCCGAAAAGACTGGTCAGTCTGTTTGGCTGCGGTGGTAACCGTTCAAAAGAGAGAAGATATGAGATGGGTGAAGTGTCTGGTAATATGGCAGATCTTACGATCATTACTTCCGATAACCCAAGATTTGAAGAACCACAGGATATCATTAATGATATAAAGACAGGAATCAATAAAACTACAGGAAAGTATGTAGAGATTATTGACCGGAAGGAAGCAATCCGGTATGCGATCATGAATGCTGAACCGGGAGATGTGATCGTGCTTGCCGGGAAAGGACATGAAGACTATCAGGAGATCAAGGGCGTAAAGCATCATATGGATGAGAGAGACCTGATCAGAGAGGTACTGGAGGAAGAAGATGTTACCAAGATATGCGGATATAATAATCGATATTTCGCATGAAGCTATTGATCGTCCATTTCAATACAGAATACCGGATGGCCTGAGGGAAGATATCCGGCTTGGCAGTATGGTTAAGATCCCATTTGGCAGGGGAAATCATCTTCGAACCGGATATGTGATCGGATTTTCAGATCAGACAGAGTATCAGCCGGATCGGATTAAGGAGATTTCAGAACTCTGTGATCGTTCCGTGCCTGTGGAAGGGCGGTTGCTTGCGCTTGCGGCATGGATTCGTGAGAATTATGGATCTACAATGATCAATGCGATCCGTACGGTAATGCCGGTAAAAAAAACAATTCGACAATTAGTAGATCAGGTCGTGGTGCTTGCGGAGAATATGGATACAGAGCATCTGGCAGATATCAGGGAGCAATATCATAGAAAACATGCACAGGCAAAACTGCGTCTGTTACAGGCGTTAGAAGAAACGCCGGAACGATATCTTTCGATGGATGTCGTGAAGCAGAAATGGAATATATCACCGGCTACACTTAAAACGATGCAGCAGGACGGTGTAATTACTGTAATCAGTAAAGAACGGTATCGGACAGCAGGTGTTTATGATTATAAAGAGAATTTTCAGATCACTTTAAATAATGAACAGCAGGCAGTTGTAGATGAAGTGACTGGTGATATGGAACAGGGAAGACAGAAAACATATCTGCTACATGGAATTACCGGAAGTGGGAAAACGGAAGTCTATGTTAAAATTGTAAAAAAGACAATTGAGATGGGAAAACAGGCGATCATACTGATTCCGGAAATTGCCCTTACCTATCAGACAGTCCGCTATTTTAGAAATTATTTTGGTGACCGGGTGACTATCATTAATTCCAGGCTAAGTGACGGAGAAAAATATGATCAGTTTATGCGCGCGAAAAATGGAGATGTAGATGTCGTGATAGGCCCGCGTTCTGCATTATTTGCCCCATTTCAGAATCTGGGGATCATTATTATAGATGAAGAACATGAGACAAGTTATAAGAGTGATTACCCACCCAAATATCATGCGAGGGAGACTGCAGTAAAACGTGCAGAGCTCGAACATGCAAGCGTGCTTCTCGGTTCGGCAACTCCGTCCGTTGAGAGTTATCACAGGGCACTTAACGGGACATATCGTTTGCTTGAACTGCATGAACGTGCGGGAAGCGGACAGCTCGCAAAGACATCGATCGTTGACCTGAGAAAGGAATTAAAAGCAGGAAACCGATCTATCATAAGCAGGGAGCTTGCAGATGATATCGCGGATCGGCTTGCCCGCAGGCAGCAGGTAATGTTATTTATCAATAAAAGAGGATATAACAGCTTCGTTTCATGCAGAAACTGTGGTGAGGCACTTAAATGTCCGCACTGTGATGTCAGCCTGACCAGGCATGAAAATAACCGGATGATCTGTCATTATTGTGGATTCCAGATGCCTCAGCCAAAAGTATGTCCGTCCTGTCATTCCGGGCTGATCGGTGGATACGGAACAGGAACCCAGAAGCTTGAGGAGGAGGTTCAGCGGTTATTTCCTCAGGCGAGAGTCCTTCGTATGGATAAGGATACAACGGCAGCGAAGGATGCACATGAACAGATCTTAGAGAAGTTTGGAAACGGAGAAGCGGATATATTGGTTGGAACTCAGATGATCGTAAAGGGACATGATTTTTCGAATGTAACTCTGGTTGGAATCATTCTTGCAGATCTTACTTTATTCCAGAATGATTACCGGGCAGGAGAACGTACCTTTGATCTGATCACACAGGCGGCCGGAAGAGCCGGGAGAGGGACACAGCCGGGTAAAGTCGTGATCCAGACTTATAAGCCGGAGCATTATGCGATAAAGGCAGCAGCAGCTCAGAATTATTTGGATTTTTATAAGGAAGAAGAAGCGTACCGTGGACTTATGAAATATCCGCCGGAATGGAATATGATGGTGGTATTGATGGTATGTTCCGACGAGACTTTTCTGGATCAAATGGCGGAAGATATCTGTTCAAATATCAGAAGCTGTTCAGAAAATGACCGGGATATGAGAATAATCGGGCCATCGGCACCTGTAATAGCAAAGATACGAGATATTTACAGAAGGGTTGTCTATATTAAGAATTATCGGTATAATGAGCTGGTGGCTTTAAAAGACCAGATTGAAATATATGTATCAGAGAAAAAAGAACTTCAGGATTTTAGTCTGCAATTTGACTTTAATCCATTAAATATGTATTAAGGAGAGAATGAAAAATGGCAACAAGAAAGATAAGAATCGATGGCGACAGCGTTTTAAGAAAGAAATGTAAGCCTGTTACGGAGATGACACCACGGTTATCCCAGTTGATCGATGATATGTTTGATACCATGTACGAGGCGAATGGTGTCGGACTTGCAGCGCCACAGGTTGGAATTGTAAAGAGGATCGTTGTAATTGATATCGGAGATGAGCATCCATTGACGCTTATTAATCCTGAGATTATAGAGACGTCCGGTGAGCAGACCGGAGACGAGGGGTGTCTGAGCCTTCCGGGAAAGGTTGGACAGGTGACAAGGCCGATGCATGTTGTCTGTAAAGCACTGGATCGTGATATGAATGAGATCACGGTAACAGGTGAAGGCCTTCTGGCACGGGCAATCTGCCATGAGACAGACCATCTGGAGGGTATCTTATATAAAGATAAAGTAGAAGATGGTTTATACGAGACAGAATAGAAAAGTAAGCAGATAATAATAAGGAGGCAGAGACAGTCGTATGAATATTATATATATGGGAACCCCTGAATTTGCAGTAAAACCATTACAGACGATCGTAGATGCAGGACATAATGTCCTTGCATGTTTTACACAGCCGGACAAGCCAAAAGGAAGGGGCAAGACACTTCAGCCGACACCTGTTAAGGAAAAGGCTCTTTCTCTTGATATACCTGTCTATCAGCCGGTAAAACTCAGGGAAGAAGAAAATGTTCAGATTATCAGGGACTATCAGCCGGATGCTATCGTTGTTGCGGCCTATGGTCAGATATTGCCGGAATCAATCTTGAATATTCCAAAGTATGGCTGCATTAATATCCATGCGTCCCTGCTTCCCAAATACAGGGGAGCCGCTCCGATTGAATGGGCTATTATCAATGGTGAGACGGAATCCGGTGTCACAACGATGTATATGGCAAAAGGACTTGATACCGGAGATATGATCGAGAAGACGGTTGTTCCGATCGCAGATACAGATACCGGTGTTACACTTCATGATAAACTTGCTGATGCAGGTGCAGCGTTGATCCTGTCTACGCTTACAAAGCTTGCGGATCATACAGCAGTACGAACCCCGCAGGATGATTCCTTAAGCTGCTATGCATCCATGTTAAAGAAAGAGCAGGGTGAGCTTGATTTTACGAAAGATGCAGCTTCACTGGAACGATTGATCAGAGGATTGCAGCCATGGCCGGTTGCTTATATGAAAATGAATCAGAAGACGGTACGTATCTATGAGGCTTCTGTATGTGAACAGACAGAGGAGACATTAGAGGATGGAACAAAGATCGTACCGGGGATGATCGTTCATGTGACGAAGAAAAACTTTACGGTTGCATGTGGAAGTGGAGCATTAACGATAAGAAAGCTTCAACCGGAAGGCAAGAAACCGATGGATTGTGCAGCATTTCTTGCAGGAAATAAACTTAAGACAGGTCAGATGATATATGAGTAAAACTTCAAGAGAGATAGTTCTGGATATTCTGCTGGATATTGAAAAAAATGACAGATTTGCCGGTGAAGCATTAGGGGAAGCACTCCGGGCAAACCAGTTTATGAATAAAAAAGAGAGAGCTTACATCGGTCGGTTGACAGAAGGTGTAACAGAGCAGAAAATCAGATTGGATTATATTCTTAATCAATTTTCAAAAGTAAAAGTAAAAAAATGTAAACCGGTCATCCGCTGTATTTTACGGATGGCTGCTTATGAGATCTTTTATATGGATTCTGTTCCGGATGAGGCAGCCTGTAATGAATATGTGAACCTGACTGCTAAAAGAGGATTTCGGACATTAAAAGGCTATATGAACGGTGTCCTTCGAAACGTGTGCAGAAATAAAGCAGCTATTATCTTTCCGAAAAAAGAAGATGGTCTAGAAGCGTATCTGTCTGTTAAATATTCGATTCCGGAGGAACTGGTAAAATTCCTGTTAAATGATTACAGTGCAGAACAGTTAGAACAGATTCTGCAGGCGGGTGAAACAAATCGCGGAACGACGGTTCGTGTGAATACTATGCATACAACACTTGAGGAATTTCGGAATAATTTGATTGAAAAGGGCATAAAGGTAGAAAAAGGATATTATAATCCGACCTCTCTTATTATTTCGGGATATGATTATATTCGTATGGTTCCGGGATTTCATGAAGGCCTATTTACGGTTCAGGATGAGAGTTCCAGTTTGCAGGTGCTTGCAGCAGGAATCAGACCGGGAAATGTGATCCTTGATGTTTGTGCGGCTCCGGGAGGAAAGACCATGTATGCGGCAGAACGCACCGGAGAGCAGGGACATGTGTATGCGAGGGATATTTCAGAAGAAAAGATCGATAAGTTGGAAGAAAATCTGGGCCGATTAGAGATTCATAATGTGACAACTAAGGTATGGAATGCAATGGAAACTGATCCGAAAATGATAGAAAAAGCAGATGTCGTTCTTGCGGATCTTCCATGCTCCGGACTGGGTGTTATGGCACGAAAAAATGATATCAAATATCATGTGACGGCAGACTCGATAAGTGAACTTGCCGAGATACAGAAGAATATTCTGGATGCCTGTGCGTCTTATGTAAAACCGGGTGGAACGTTAATTTTTTCCACCTGTACAATTGATCGGACAGAGAATGAAGAAAATGTAGAGATATTTTTAAAAAGGCACGAGGAGTATTATCTGGAAAGTCTTGCACCATATCTGCCGGAGAAGTTGAAAGAACGTGGAGAAAAAGGATATATCACGCTTTTGCAGGGAATTGATCATTGTGATGGATTCTTTATTTCGCGATTACGAAGAAAAAAATAATAGATGACAGAATGACACAGAGGAGTTGAGCTTCTCGTGTTATCAGTACATGATTCAGGAAGAAAAGAGTATGTTTACAGAGATAGAAGATATAAAGAAACTGGATATCCGTTCCATGATGTTTGATGAACTTGCGGTTTGGGTAAAATCAGTAGGACAGCCGGCGTTTCGAGCAAAACAGATATTTGAATGGGTTCATGCCAAAGGTATAGCACATGCGGAAGATATGACCAATGTTCCGAAAAAATTAATTGAAGAAATCAAAAAGCAGCACATGTATGGTGTGGAAGAAGTGACCAGACTGGTGTCAAAACAGGATGGCACAAATAAATTTCTGTTTCGTTTACAGGATGGAAATGTGTTGGAAAGCGTATTAATGAGATATAAGCATGGCAACTCTGTCTGTATATCTTCTCAGGTCGGATGCCGTATGGGATGTAGATTCTGTGCATCTACGATCGGTGGCTTGATCCGTAATCTGGAGGCGTCTGAGATGCTCGATCAGATCTATGCAATCGAACGGATCACGGGTGAACGTGTATCGAATATCGTTGTAATGGGAACAGGGGAACCACTTGATAATTATGACAATCTTATCCGATTCATTCGCATTATCAATGATGAGCAGGGTAAGAACATCAGTCAGAGAAATATCACGGTTTCAAGCTGTGGATTGGTTCCGCAGATAAAAAGACTGGCAGATGAAGGCCTTTCTATTACATTTGCATTATCCCTTCACAGTCCGACTGATGAAGACAGAAGAAAACTTCTTCCAATCGCAAATAAGTATTCAATTGCAGAATTGATGGATGTATGTCGGTATTATTTTGAAAAAACAGGAAGAAGGGTTACTTTCGAGTATTCACTGGTGAAAGATGAAAATGATACACCGGAACATGCATATAAGCTTGCTGAGCTTCTTAAGAATATGCATGGACATGTGAATCTGATTCCGGTAAATCCGATAAAGGAGAGAAAGTATTGTCGATCTCTCAATGATTCTGTTGAAAAATTCAAATATATACTTGAAAAGAAAGATATAAATGTTACAATAAGAAGGAGTATGGGCAGAGATATTGACGCTGCCTGTGGTCAGCTTCGGAGAAAATATGAAGAAGCAAAAGATACTTTTTAGACGGGAGGCAGCAAATGAGATCTGATGGAAGAACCGACATCGGTAAGAAAAGAGTTCAGAATCAGGACAGCATTTTCTTTACAGATGAGCCGATCGGACCATTACCCAATCTTTATATAGTGGCAGACGGAATGGGTGGTCATAAGGCAGGAGATGTTGCATCAAAGACTGCGATAGAATGTGTAACTGAATATATAAAAGAGAGTGCAATAAATAACTCGGTATCCGTTCTAAAAAGAGCGATTCTGTATGCCAATGACAAGATATATAAAATGGCAAAGGAAAATGAGGATTGGAAGGGAATGGGAACGACCCTTGTAGCTGCTGTATGTGAGGATGATATATTATATGTAGCAAATATCGGTGACAGCAGATTGTATTTCATAGATGATGAGATACGGCAGGTAACGATGGATCATTCACTGGTTGAAGAGCTGATCCGTTCCGGTCAGCTTGATCGAAATAAAGGACGTAACCATCCGGAAAAGAACATTATTACTAGAGCACTTGGAATATCTGACAAGATTATGACAGACTTTTTTGAATTAGAGATGAAACAGGGGGATGGAATCCTTCTTTGCTCAGATGGTCTTTCTAATATGCTTGAGGATGATGAGATAAAAGAAATCGTGTTGGAGAGCAGCGGGGATATAACAGCAGCGGTTGAAAAGTTGATAGACAGAGCGAATTACTATGGTGGTAGAGATAACATATCCGTAGTGGTAGCTGTAAAATAGTGAGAGGTGTAAGCATGTTAAATCCAGGAATGATACTCAGTAATCGTTATGAGATAATAGAATTGATCGGTACAGGCGGTATGTCAGAAGTCTATAAGGCAAAATGCCATGTACTGAACAGATATGTTGCAATTAAAGTATTAAAACCGGAATTTAGTTCTGATGTAAATTTTGTTACAAAGTTTAGAATTGAAGCACAGTCCGCAGCCGGACTTTCTCATCCGAATATCGTAAACGTATATGATGTCGGAGAGGATAATGGTATCTATTATATAGTAATGGAACTTGTAGAGGGCATTACTTTAAAAGAATATATTCAGAAAAAAGGCAGACTGCTGCCTGAGCAGGCAATTGATTTTTCTATTCAGATAGCCCAAGGCCTGGAGGTAGCTCATCAGAACCATACGATCCACCGAGATATTAAGCCGCAGAATATTATTGTATCGAAAAATGGCGGAATCAAGGTTACAGATTTTGGTATTGCCAGAGCTGCTTCATCAAATACAATGACAGCGAATGCAATGGGAAGTGTACATTATATTTCTCCGGAGCAGGCAAGAGGCGGCTTCAGTGATGAGAGAAGCGATATATATTCTCTTGGTATCACCATGTATGAGATGGTTACGGGACATGTTCCGTTTGAAGGCGAGAATAATGTTGCAGTCGCTCTTATGCATATACAGGGAGAGATGGTTTCTCCTAGAGAATATTATCCGGATATTCCAACCAGTCTGGAAAAGATAATTTTAAAATGCACACAGAAGAAAGCAGAACGTAGATATTTAACAGCAAGCGCATTGATTGCAGATTTGAAACGCGTACAGGCAAATCCTGACATAGATTGTGTTGTAGTTCCACCGGTTGTACCGAATTCACCAACGGTAGAGATCACATCAGATGAGATGAAAGCGATCAAAGAGGGTAGACAGATGAATGAAGCACCTGTTGTTGAGGAAACTCCGTCAAGTGTAGTGGAACGTCCGGATATTACGCCAATCATTCCTCCATCCAAATTTGATAATCTGTTTGACGATGATGACGATGATGATTCATATGGTGATGAGAGGATGACTCCGGAGGACGATGATGATAATGAGATCGAGGAATTGGATCCGAAGCTTAAGAAGATCATTATGATATCCAGTGTAGCAGTTGTGATTATCATTGCGATTCTTGTTGCAATCCTGATTCTTAAGATTACAAGCCCCGGTGGACTTGGAGGAATATTCTCCGGAAATAATAAAAAGACAGAAAACAGTTCAGAAGAAAATTCAGGAGATTCCACCGAAGATGGATCTACAGATGAGGATACTTCGGATAAGGCGACGATTCCTATGGTCAATGTAGTAGGTCTTTATAAGACGGCTGCAGAAGAAGAATTAAAGAAAGCAGGATTTACTGCATATACAATTGAGACGGCAACAGATGATAAGGTAGAAGAAGGTTATGTTATCAGTCAGAGTGTAGATGAAGGAACAGCGATTCCTGCTGATGAGAAAATTGTTATCACGATATCAGAGGGAAAAGAAGATGTCGAAGTACCTAATGTAACAGGTTATTCGGATGATCAGGCAACTACACTTCTTACGGAAGCCGGATTTGTTGTTACTCACGGTTATGAATACGATGATACGGTAGAGAAAAATAAGGTTATCAGTCAGTCGCCGGAAGGAAAAACGATGCAGAAATCCGGTTCAACAGTTAAGATCATAATAAGCAATGGTAAAGAGGTTGAGGAAGTTGAGGTTCCGAATCTGGTTGGTAAATCTGAAAGCAAGGCAGCCGATTTGTTGGAAAATGCAGGATTAAGCGGTAAAGTATCGCATGCAAACAGTGATGAGGTTAAGAAAGGCCAGGTTATCAGTCAGGATGTTTCGGCCGGCTCGTCTGTAGAAAAAGGTTCAACAGTTGGTTATGTGATCAGTGATGGACCGGAAAAAGTAACATATTCTGTTAAATTTACAGGAAGTATAACAAATTCCGGATTTGATTTTGCAACCTTTGGAAATGTAACAGTTAATGTTACCTATACGGTTGGTGACGCAACCTATAAGTTGTATTCCGGAGCTGCAGGAGAAGATTCGTTCCCTCTGGATATAGGATCTGCAGATCCTATCGGTGGCTTATCGCAGAACTCCGGTACATTTGCAGTAACAATCACGGATTCAGATGGAATAGATGTAACATCAAGCTTTAATACCAGTGGTTTGTCTGCGTCATTCTCAAAGGAATAGGAGAGATTATGACAGGAAAGATCATAAAAGGTATTGGAGGTTTCTACTATGTCGTCTGCGAAAATGGCGTCACATATGAGTGTAAAGCAAAAGGAGTTTTTCGAAATCGAAAGATCAAGCCTTTAGTTGGTGACAATGTAGAGATAGAGATATTAGATGCGGAGAAGAATCTGGGCAATATTGAAGATATATTGCCCAGATTTAACTGGTTAAACAGACCTGCAGTTGCAAACGTAGATCAGACTGTAATTATTTTTGCAGTGTCTGCACCAGCACCTAACTTCAATCTGCTTGACCGCTTTCTGATCAATATGGAGCAGCATGAAGTTCCGACTATAATCTGCTTTAATAAGATAGATTTGGAAGGATTTCGTCAAAGTGAGGATATATGCAGATCTTATACAAAGAGCGGATATGAAGTGTTGTTTATCAGTGCGGAGAGTGGTTATGGAATCAATACATTAGAAGCAGTTATAAAAGGAAAGACAACGGTATTCGCAGGTCCGTCAGGAGTAGGTAAATCCTCGACACTTAATTCGTTGTTTCCGGATGCAAATGTACAAACTGGTGGATTAAGTGAAAAGATACAGCGTGGAAAGCATACAACGAGGCATTCAGAGCTGATGTTTGTAGATGATGATACTTATATTATGGATACACCGGGTTTCAGTTCGTTATATACAGAAGGAATCGAAGCAGAAGATCTGAAGCTTTATTTTCCTGAGATTGCAGCATATACAGGAACCTGCAAATTCAATATGTGTAATCATATCAGTGAACCGGGATGTCTGGTAAAAGAAGCCGTCGGTGATGGCAGGATCAGTAAGATGCGGTATGATGATTATGTCATGATATACAATGAATTAAAAGAAAAGAGGAAATGGTAAATGTTAAAGCTGTCACCTTCAGTATTATCTGCGGATTTTGGACATCTGGCAGAAGATATACAGATCATAGATCAGGCAGGAAGTGAATATATTCATCTGGATGTTATGGATGGGTCCTTTGTGCCGAATATTTCATTTGGAGCACCGGTTATCAAGAGTGTTCGTCCGGTATCTGATAAGGTGTTTGATGTTCATCTTATGATTGATGAACCGACGCGTTTCTTACAGGATTATAAGAATTGCGGAGCAGATATCGTAACAGTACATGCAGAAGCCTGCAAGCACCTTCACAGAACCATCGCAGCCATAAAAGAGCTGGGAATGAAAGCCGGAGTTGCATTAAATCCTGCAACACCATTATCAGTAATTGATTATGTATTAGAGGATGTAGATATGGTTCTGATCATGTCGGTAAATCCGGGTTTTGGCGGACAGAAATTTATTCCGTCTTCTCTGCGGAAGATTGCAGAGACCAGAAAACTGTTAAACAGCCGTGGACTTCAGACGGATATTCAGGTGGATGGTGGTGTTACCCTTGCAAATGCAGCAGAGATTATTCGAGCAGGAGCGAATGTATTGGTTGCCGGTTCGGCAGTATTTAAAGGGGACAAGACAGAGAACGTAAAAGCCTTCCGTAAGATTTTTTCAGAAATACAGTAGATAGTAATAAAAAGGCGGAAAGCAGATCTGCTGTCTGCCGGAAAAGGTAACAGGATAGATGAATCGATATTTAATCGTTACAGGAGGAACCGTTTCAAAAAGATTGCTTGAAACGGTTCTTTCCGATTATGATTTTCAAAAAATAATAGCATGTGATAAAGGACTTGAGATCTGTAAGGAATGTAATATACTGCCGAATCTGATCATTGGAGACTTTGATTCTGCAAAGATAGATGTCGTAGCGGCATATCGGGGAAAGACAGAATTTCTGGATCTGGATACACATAAGGATTTTACAGATACCCATGTTGCAATCTCGTATATACTGGAGCAGGAGATCAGACCGGATGAAGTAATTCTGGTTGGAGCAACCGGAACCCGTATGGATCATACCCTTGCCAATATTGGCTTATTAAAGCAGTTTGCAGAGGCCGGAATATCGGCATATCTGATCGACGAGCATAACAGGATCACGATGACAGCACACCGGCATATTGTGAAGCGTAACGATGCATACAGATATGTGTCACTGCTTCCATATACGGAACAGGTGACCGGAGTAACGCTTCATGGTTTTTATTATAATGCGCAGGGGCTTACATTGAAGCTTGGAGAAAGCATCGGCGTCAGCAATGAGCTGATCGCAGAGTGCGGCCTGATCGAATTTGAATCCGGATTGTTAATTGTAATTGAAAGCTGTGATTGAGATAGAGTCATTATGTATATCTGTCTATACGATATACAATATCAGATAATAATAAAATGCAGTATCAAAGAATAAAAGGAAATAAAAAAGATACTCTGAAAGCAAAGGACCTGTATGATCCCGTGATCAGAGTATCTTTTATTATACTTATTATCAGAATAATCTTTATTTTTTCTTAGAGTCTTTCTTCTGTTTTACTTTTTCAATCTTTGCCTTTTTGATTTCTTTTAATTTAGGCTCTTTTTTGGTCTGCTGTTCGTTTTTATCTGCCTTAGCTGTGTTCAGATCCACAGATTTCGGAGCAGAAGATTTATTTGCATCTGATTGTGAAATCTTATGTTCCAGCTCTGACAGGCTCGCTTTATACTTTTCGGTGATCGGATCAGAGTACAGAGACATGTAGTAACAGTAGAGTGCTTTGTATTCTTCGGAGGTCTTATATCCATTTGTGTAGATATGACCATGCATTTCGTCAAAGGAATCTGTAGCTAATTTCTTTGCAATATGAAGTCCGATATTGGAACAGTGACTTCCGATACGATCCAGACTGGTCAGGATATCTACAAGAGCAAATCCACCGTCGATATCGCAGTCTCCGGTCTGTAAACGGATAACATGGTGATCTTTGATGATCTCTTTTACCTCTGTGATCGACTGAGCAAGCGGTTCGATACGGGAAACAGCAGTCAGATCATCATTTTTAAAAGCAGTAAAGGTTGTATCGATGATATTGGCTGTAGCCTGTAAGAGCGTATTGATCTCCATGGTTCCCTGTGTAGAGAAGGAGATCTTTTCATCGGAGATCTTTCTGCCGACGATCAGAAGATTTTCACAGTGGTCACCGATTCGTTCCAGGTCACTGACACTGTTTAATAATTCCGATGCCAGCTTTCGTTCGGATGAATGCAGTCGCTTGGAGGTGATCTTTAACAGATATTCGTTTAACGCACTTTCGCATTTATCAATGAACATCTCATTTTCCAGAAGTTTTCCGGCAGTTTCTTCATTATATTCCGATAATAACTGACTTCCAAGTTCGAAGTTTTCCTTGATGGAGTCTGTCATGGAGAACATTACCTTCTGTGCCTGGGTAAGAGCGATGTTTGGTGTATCAAGAAGCATTGGATCGAGAGACGCAAGCTCTTTGTCAATCTTGGATTCCTTATCGTCACCGATGATCTTACCGGTCAGATCTGCGATCTTATTTGCGAATGGAAGCAGTAGGATCGCAATGATAAAGTTAAACATAAAATGCAGGTTTGCAATTACACCACGGTTGATGATCTTATCCATGAATGGGAATGTGATAAACAACTGAAGTCCATAGATCACAACAACGAAGAAGATCGCACCGATAATATTAAATAACAGATAGGACATGGCAACACGTTTTGCCTTTTTGTTTGCACCGATACTGCCGAGCAGGATCGCGAAACACTTTCCTATATTAATACCGATAATAATTGGAATCGAAGAACCATAGGAAACAACTCCTGTTGAGGATAATGCCTGAAGGATACCGACCGAAGCAGAGGAACTCTGGATGATCGCTGTTAAGACAAGACCGATCAGGATACCAAGGAGTGGATTGCTGAAAGAAATGAACAGGTTCTGGAAGGTTTCGGATTCTTTTAAAGGAGCGAACACAGCTTCCATTGTATTCATACCAAGGAATAAGATACCAAGACCGACTAAGATACCGGCGATATCTTTATGTTTTTTCTTATGGGCAAATAGAATGATAAAAGCACCAATACCGATCAGAACGGGTGCAAAAGAAGACGGTTTTAATAATTTGAGGATAAACATATCTTCGCCAAGATCACCAAGCCGCAGAATCTGTGCAGTTGCGGTGCTGCCGACATTGGCACCAAATACTACCGGAATTGCCTGACTGAGCTTCATAATACCAGCATTTACAAAACCGATCAGCATGATCGTAGTTGCTGCTGAACTCTGAATGATCGCTGTGACACCGGTACCGAGCCCAAAGCCTTTAATCGCACCGGTTGCCTGACTTTTACCGGTCGTCAGTTTTTCAAGTATTCGTTCCAGACTTCCTCCTGCCAGATTTTTCAGGGAATCACCCATCATGTTCATTCCAAACAGGAAAAGCCCTACGCCTCCCAGTAAAGTCAGAATTGAAAAAAAGTCCACGTCCATATCCTCCTGTGAAAAAAATAACTTATTTAATGTCAAATCAATGTAATTAAATTGTAAATTAAATTTTACATACTTGGACATTATAACATAGATTATTTTCATGTTCTATATTTTTTATTATGAAGCACAGAAATTTGGAATATTACATATATTTTAAAAAGAATTCTGGAAAAAATATATAATATGGTCTTGACAGTACAGAGAACTTGGTGAGAACATAAGGCGGAAGGAAAAACTGTGTTTATGATAAAGTTGAATGGAATGAATATAAATTTGGGAGAGAAAAAATGATACGAAAAAAGCAGGATGATCTAAATGGAATGCAGCTTGCCGGAAATAATTCAATGGCCGAGGTTCTGCTATGGGCGTTAATCTTATTACCCCCGGTTATTACTGTAAATGGAGCAGGGGTTTGTTTTATTCATATAGGACTGTTTGCAGGGATAACCTTTGCCTGCCTTTTTCTTGTAAAAAGGTTACGTTCTTATCGGGATATTTCAGGAAAAGAAATTTCTGATATGGGTGATTTCCTGTACGCCAGATATTCTTCTTTTATTATAAAAGAGATGTTCATGTGTGTTTGGCTGATTCTGACCGGAATGATCACAATGGGGCTTCTCAGTTATATTGGAAAATATCTTAGCGGTGCGACAAACCAACATATGATCGTGGTTGTATGTGTGGTTTCATTATTTTGCGCATGTTCTATGTGTTTTATAAGTCGCAGGATAAGAAGTACTGTAAGAAATATTATATATACATTGATGGTGGTGATGTTTCTTGTACTTGTCATATGGCTGTTTGCGGTGAATACGCCGGCTGAGATACTGGATACTTACGGTAAAGTTCATTTGTCGGGTGGAACAAGTACATATCTCAATATTTTGTATTATGATGGAAGAGGTATAGGGGTTCCTCATATTATATCCATGCTTGGAATGGGACTTGGGTGTCTGGGATTACCATTTTTGTTCCATGGAGCAATGGAAGCAAGAGATGTACGCAGTCTGGATCGCGGACGTGTTCTTTCCATAATATATACAGGTATAGCTGTTGTGATTCTTAGTGTATGGGCGTTGTTAAATGTTGTCAGCATGTATCCGTTAAAAGCCAGTGAAGATATTGAAATGGGAAAACTGCTTGATATCTATATTACGTCATTATGTTATAAAGAGGAGTATCCGTTGTTTTTCCGATATATAGCCGGTGGACTGTTCTTATGTGCCGTGATCTGTCTGTTGGAACGCATTTATACAATGATGTTTGATCTGTTATTTGGTATGGTTGGATACGAGAAAAAGATCCGGTCAAAAACTCTGATAACCGGGATTGATTTGATGGCTGCTTTGTTTTTTACAGGATTTATTGCTGTAATGTCGATAATTATTCAGAATAATTACCGGGAAATATTATATATTGCATGGGATTATTCAGCTGCTATAGCAGCAGTCTGTATACTGCCGATTTTGTGGAGAGAGACCAGTAAGGCAGGAATCATTTCGGGTTTTTTTACAGGTATTGCTGTCTGTACGATCTGGAGATTTATTCCTCTCCTTGAGAATCAGACACTTGCAAATGCAACAGAGCTAGGAAGCGGGGTTGCAGCATTTATCATCAGTCTGGCAGTTACGGTTATTGTAAGTATGTTTACACATAAGGCAGATGAAGCAGAGAATAAATTATTTGAGCAGATTAAATTGGAGCAGAAATGACATTTAAAATAGTGTGTGTGGGTAGAATAAAAGAGACGTATTACACTGATATGATCGATGCATATAAAAGACAGATCGGCAGAAAATATGAACTTGTGATCATACAGCATGAAGATGAGAAAATACCACAAAATGCATCAGATACGATAAAAAAGAAAATTGTTGATACAGAGAGCCACAAATGCATGGAAAGTATTGGAAAATCAGAATATGTGATAGCGTTGTGCATTAATGGAAAGAAGTGTACAACAGAGTTATTAAGAGAAAAGATACGGCAGGCAGAAGACAGAGGGATTACGACAGTTACATTTCTGATCGGAGGCTCACTTGGGATGTCAGATGAACTGATTCGAAAGGCAGATTTTAAGCTTAGTTATTCAAATATGACATTTCCACATCAGTTAATGCGTGTCATGTTGCTTGATCAGCTTCAGATTATTTGTGATATGTAATATGGTTGTTGATCGTATAAGCACGATATAACTGTTCTGTAAATGCAATAAGAGTTACTTCATCGGACATGGACATACTGGAAATAAAGAAGCTTTCATTATAAGCATCTGATGCCGGAAAACCGATATAATAACAGATGTGAGAGTACCCGTTTACATTCATCCGGTTGATCTTGGATGCAAACTGTTCGGAGGATATGGTCTGAGTGCCTGCCTTATCGGGAAGAAGCTGGATGTTATACGCATCCTGAACAGGCTTCGGAGTTTTTTTGCACGGAATGACGGTGACCTTACAGAAAGGGGAAAGTCGTTTTATATATTCCGTAACAGCGTCTTTTGTACCGGCTGATATTTTTTTCTGATTAACAAAAAGCTCGTAATTCATAGTATTTCCTCACAATTTTAATAAAAAAGATGCATTTATGATTGGTTATTATAATACAATCACGCGGTAGTTTACAAGAAAAGAAAATTACGGTATGAGATTCTTTTTTTTCGGCAAACTACTGGACAAAGCTGCAAATCTAATATATATTATCAATTTGATTACACATAATGGAGAAAAATGATGAAGAAGATTATTGCATTAGATATTGATGGCACACTTACAAATTCAAAAAAAGAAGTGACACAGCCGACACTTGATAAGATCATCGAGATACAGAAGAAGGGACATGTAGTAGCAATTGCTTCAGGCAGACCGCTTCCCGGGATCAGAAAGATAGCTGATACATTGAAGCTTGATAAATATGAAGGCTATGTACTTGCATTTAATGGTGGAAGAATCGTTGATTATAAGACAGGAGAAGTGGTATATCAGGCATGTGTCGATAATGATATTGCACGGAGAATCTATGATTATTGTGTGAAAAAGAAGATTGGAATGGTTACTTATGAAGGAGATACAGTTATCACAGGTACGCCGATCGACGAATATATGAGTCTTGAAGCAAGATTGAATTTTATGGAGATACATCAGGTGGACAATTTCAAAGAGTATATTGATTTTCCGCTGAACAAATGTCTTCTGACGGCGGAAAGTACTGTTGCAGAACAGGTGGAACAGGAATTAAATGCACTATATGGAGATAAAGTTACGGTTTTTCGTTCCGAACCGTTCTTTGTAGAGATCATGCCGAAGAACGTCCATAAGGCAACTTCACTTGAAAAGCTTTTGAAATATCTGGATATGGATGTCAAGGATCTGATCGCATGCGGAGATGGATTTAACGACTTGACCATGATAGAGTATGCGGGAGTCGGAGTGGCAATGGGAAATGCACAGCAGATCGTAAAAGATCATGCGGATTATATCACACTTACTAATGATGAAGATGGTCTGGTTCCGGTGATCGAGAAGTTTATTTTAAATATATAGTGTAAATGTTATATTTTTATGAACAGGTTGAATTTGAAATATGTTTGTAGTAGAATACACTTTGTTTATTCGTAAATAATTGACAGTAACTGATTTGATGTGACAGATCAGATGTACAAATGCATAGGAGAATAAAAATGAGCGATAATATTTTTAGCGATGAAGATTTTGACGATTATAATGATACAGATGATGTTCATTACGAGAAATCACCGGCCAGAGAACCGGTAAGAAGAAGCGCTTCCGGAAATGGTAGAAAAAAGAGAAAGAAGAAAAGCATAAACAAACCATGGATTATTGCATTGATCGTAGAAGTACTTGTGATCATCCTTGGAGTTGTATTATTTGTAAATGCTTATATCAATTCTGCCCTTGGCAAGATGCACTACGAGAAGTTAGAGGGTGTAAAGGCCAATGATGACCTGTCAGAAGAAACAGTAAAGAAGATGACCGGATATACGACGATTGCATTGTTTGGTGTTGACAGCCGAGATATTGATATGGTAGAGAACGGAGCACGTTCTGATGCGATCATTATTGTAAGCATCAATAATGACACACAGGAAGTCAAGATGTCTTCCGTATATCGTGATACTTATTTAGAGCTTGCCGATGACTCACAGAGTTATGAAAAGGTAACACATGCATATGCATATGGCGGTGCCAAGGAAGCAATCAATACATTAAATAAGAATCTTGACCTGAATATTACAGCTTATGTAACTGTAAATTTCAAGGCACTTACAGAAGCAATCGATGCACTTGGCGGTCTTGATATCGAATTGAAGTCCAGCGAGCTTGACAAGCTGAATCAGTGTATCGATGAACAGCAGAGAGTCAATGGCATCCAGTCTTCTTATGTATATGAGACAGGTGTTGTACATCTCGATGGTGTTCAGGCTACCGCATATGCAAGAATCCGAAGTACAGACCAGGGAGATATCACAAGAGCATGGAGACAGAGAAAGGTTATCAGCCTTATGATCGAAAAGGCAAAGAGTGCCGGAATCTCCAAGTTAAATGACTGTCTGAATGCAGTTGTAGATGATATCAGCTCCAGCCTTACAAAGAAAGAGATCATGGATCTTGCAACGAACTGCTTCAATTACAAACTGAAATCTTCAACCGGTTTCCCATTTACATGGTCAACACCGACACTTGGAAGCAAGGGAAGTCTGGTTGTAGCAGGAGATCTGGAGAACAATGTAGTTGTTCTTCACAGATATCTGTTTAACGATTATGATTATGTTCCATCCCAGACAGTTAAAAATATCAGTGCAAATATCATCAACGATACAGGATATTATAACCAGATCGATCTGGATACGTTTACAGTAGAAGATGATCCGGATTCAATTGTTAATAAATAGTATATAGAAACATATCAGAAACGAAAGAACATCATGAAACCAGTCAGATTTTGTGGTGTTCTTTTTGTTATGGAGAACAGATCCGGAGCTACGATAATTTGAATAAAATCTTTCCAACTTCCTGTTTGAAATATAGTTATATTGTGCTATACTAGGATAGAAAAATTTTGAGAAAACATAAGAGGTTACAATTATGGAAATGAACAGAGTGTTATTGAAACTTAGTGGAGAAGCACTTGCCGGAGAAAAAAAGCAGGGCTTTGATGAAAAGACTGTATATGATGTTGCCGGACAGGTGAAGAAGATTCTGGATAAAGGAATCCAGCTTTGTGTAGTAATCGGTGGTGGTAATTTCTGGCGTGGCAGAACCTCAGAAAATATGGATCGTGTAAAAGCAGATTCAATCGGCATGCTTGCAACTGTTATGAACTGTATCTATACCGCAGATGCTTTTCGTGTATTTGGAATCAAATCACATATCATGACCCCATTTGCATGCGGAACAATGACAGAGCTGTTCAACCGTGATAAAGCTGTAAAATATATGGAGCAGGGAGAAGTTGTTTTCTTTGCCGGAGGAATCGGACATCCGTATTTCTCAACAGATATGGCAACTGTTCTTATGGCGGTTGAAGTAAAGGCAGATGTAGTCTTATCTGCAAAAGCAATTGACGGCGTATATGACAGTGATCCTAAGACAAATCCAAATGCAAAGAAATATGACAGCATGCAGATGAAAGACATTGTTGATAATAAGCTTGGAGTTATCGATCTTGCATCTGCAGTTCTTGCAATGGAAAACAAAATGCCGATGATGTTATTCGGCTTAAATGGTGAAGACAGTATTGTAAAGGCCGTTACCGGTGGCTTTACAGGGACATATGTGAACGTATAAATAAACAGGAGGAACAAAGATATGTTGACACAGTACGAAGAGAAAATGACGAAGACAGTTGAAAACCTGGAAGGGGAATATGCTACGATCCGTGCAGGACGTGCCAACCCTAACATTTTAAATAAGATCAAGGTAGAATATTATGGTGTACCGACACCGATGCAGCAGCTTGCAAATATCACCGTACCGGAAGCAAGAACGCTGATGATCGCACCATGGGAGCCATCACTGGTAAAGGCGATCGAGAAGGCGATCCTGAATTCAGATCTTGGGCTGACACCAAACAATGACGGTAAGAACATCATCCTGAATTTCCCTGAACTGACAGAGGAAAGAAGAAAAGAGATCGTTAAGGATATTAAGAAAAAAGGTGAGAATGCAAAAGTTGCTATCCGTAATATCAGAAGAGATGCAAATGACGCAATCAAGAAGATGGAGAAAGCCGGAGATATCTCAGAGGATGAATTAAAGACAAACGAGGATAAGATCCAGAAGATGACAGACAAGTATGTTGGTCTGATTGATAAGGCTATTGAGAAGAAATCAACAGAGATCTTAACTGTTTAATTTGGAGTAATTATGAATAAAGAAATAAATGGAGAAATGATCAATATTCCTGAGCATGTTGCGATCATCATGGATGGAAACGGAAGATGGGCGAAGAAACGACTGATGCCAAGAACCTATGGACATTCAGAGGGCGCAAAGGCAATCGAGCGAACATGCGAGAATGCAGATGAACTTGGTATTAAATACCTGACTGTATACGCATTTTCTACCGAGAACTGGAAACGTTCAGTAGAGGAAGTATCTACGATCATGAATATTTTCCGCAAGTATCTGGTTGACAGCATCGAGCGATCCAATCGGAATAACATGCGCGTAAGGATCATCGGTAAGCGCGAGGACCTTCCGGAGGATATCGTGGAGAAGATGGATAATCTGGAGAAAGCTACAGCAAATAATACAGGACTTCAGTTTTCTGTAGCGATTAACTATGGCGGACGGGATGAGATTACAAGAGCGGTCAGACAGATTGCATCCGACTGTATGGCTGGAAAGCTATCACTGGATGCGGTTACAGAGGATACAGTCAGTTCCTACCTCGATACAAAGGAACTGACGGATCCGGATCTGTTGATTCGTACCAGCGGAGAGCTTCGGACATCGAATTTTCTTCCATGGCAGATCGCATATTCGGAATTTTATTTTACGGATGTGTTATGGCCGGACTTTGATATGGACGAGCTGGTCAATGCATGCCGGTATTACAGTCATAGAGACCGTCGGTATGGCGGGGTAAAATAAAGAGGAAATAATATGTTTAAACAACGGGCAATCAGTGCAGTGATCCTGGTGATCATTGCAGCAATCACACTTTATTTTGGCGGAGCACTTACATGTCTGGTAATGTGTGCGGTTTCGCTGATCGGTGTGATGGAGTTACTTCGTATATATGGGCTGAACAAGAAAGGACTTGGATATGCAGCTTACGGTGCAACGGTTTTTTATTATGCATTGTTGTATTTTGACCTGCATCAGTTTATATTACCGTTGATCGCGGTCTATATGCTGGTCATCCTTGCAATCTATGTGCTCACATATCCGAATTACAAAGATAAAGAGATCATGGCGGCATTTTTTGCATTTGTATATGTAGGTGTAATGTTGTCGTATGTGTATCTCATACGAGATATGAAACATGGACTGATTCTTGTTCTGCTGATCTTTGTCAGCTCCTGGGGTAATGATACCTGTGCCTATCTGGTCGGACGCGCGATCGGTAAGCACAAGATGTCACCGATCTTAAGTCCGAAGAAGAGTATCGAGGGTCTGATCGGCGGAATCGTTGGAGCAGGAATATTAGGTGTTGTATTTGGTTTGATTTATAATCATTTCATGCAGGTTGCACATTCTGTATGGATATTTGCATTGATCGGAGCTGTATGTGCGCTTCCTGCAGTTATCGGGGATCTGGCGGCTTCTGCAATCAAGAGAAATAATGATATCAAAGATTATGGCAAGCTGATACCGGGACATGGCGGAATCCTTGACCGGTTTGACAGTATTATATTTACAGCACCAATTATGTATTATCTTATATTATATTTGTTGTAATCAGAAAAAGCAGTGTGGGAGAGCGTACAGATGAACTGTGCTCATAATTACGCTGCTTTTCCTTTATGTCGCATTGGAAATAGTGCAGACAGATAAAAAATGTTAGATACAGATGTTTGAAATGGGTAAAGGAGAACAAATATGAAACATGTAGCTATCATTGGATCCACAGGATCTATAGGAACACAGACACTTGAGATCGTAAGATGGAATCAGGATATAAAAATCTGTGCTTTATCAGCAGGAAGAAACATAGACTTATTAGAGAAGCAGGCGAGAGAGTTCCGACCGGAGATCGTTGGTCTGTGGGATGAGAAGCTGGCAGATGAATTAAAAGATCGTCTGAAGGATATGGATATCCGTGTCGTATCAGGCATGGATGGGCTGATCGAGATTGCAGAATACAAGACATCGGATATATTAGTTACCGCTATTGTAGGAATGATCGGTATCCGCCCGACTGTGGCAGCGATTAAAGCGGGAAAAGACATTGCCCTTGCAAATAAAGAAACTCTGGTTACAGCGGGACATATCATTATGCCGCTTGCAAAGGAAAAAGGAGTATCGATCCTTCCGGTTGACAGTGAACATTCGGCAATCTTCCAGTCATTGCAGGGAAATACACATGATTCCATTAAAAAAATTCTGTTGACAGCATCCGGTGGACCATTTCGTGGCAAGAGCAGAGAGTTTTTAAAGCATGTGAAATTAGAGGACGCATTAAAGCATCCAAACTGGAGCATGGGAAGAAAAATCACCATTGATTCAGCAACGATGGTAAATAAAGGGCTGGAAGTTATTGAAGCAAAATGGTTATTTGATGTAGCACCGGAAAATATTCAGGTTGTGATCCAGCCGCAGAGTATCATTCATTCTATGGTAGAATATAAAGATGGAGCAGTGATCGCACAGCTCGGTACGCCAGATATGAAGCTGCCGATCCAGTATGCGCTGTTCTATCCGGAACGAAGATACATGCCGGGAGATCGTCTTGACTTTACGAAGCTTTCATCGATTGTAATCGAGACACCGGATATGGATACCTTTCTTGGGTTACGATATGCATATGAGGCAATCGGGATCGGTGGTTCGATGCCTACAGTATTCAATGCGGCAAATGAATATGCAGTAAAGCAGTTCTTAGACAGAAAAATCGATTTTCTTGATATCTATGATATCATCCGTGCATCCATGGATCATCATAAATTGATTGAAAATCCTGATATAGATGAGATTCTTGCAACCGAGCAGGAAGTATATGAATTTATTGAAAGTGGGTGTTAGTTTTTGAATATCATATTGATCATACTTGTTTTTGGTGTCATCATTTTCTTTCATGAGCTGGGACATTTTATCGTAGCAAAGATCAATCATATCACAGTAAAAGAGTTTTCGATGGGATTCGGACCGAAGCTGTTTCAGTTTCATAAGAAAGAAACACAGTATACGCTGCGGCTGATTCCGCTTGGCGGCTATTGTATGATGCTCAGCGAAGATGATGAAGAAAACGAAAATGATGAGAATTCCTTTGAGAAGAAATCCATCTGGGCAAGAATGGCGGTTGTACTTGCAGGACCTGCCATGAACTTTGTGATCGCATTTTTATTTTCCATGGTGATCATTCATTTCTGTGGAAGTGATCCTGCGATCATAGGAGCAGTATACAATAAAGATAATATTGAAAAATACCAGATCGAAAATGCCGAGGAATATTTTAATGGTGTATATCCGGCGGAAGAAGCCGGGATATCAGATGGCGATCGGGTATTAAAGATTGAGGGAAGTACAGTTAAAAATTTCCGTGAGTTACAGATCTATCTTCAGATCTATGGAGATGGTTCACCGATCGATCTGACACTTGAGAAAGAAGACGGAACGGTCTATGATACGACGGTACATCCGGCAAAGACACCGGATGGCTATAAGATCGGAATAATGAGTGTCGGTTATCAGCTCCCGAAGAACTTCGGAGAGCTTTGTAAATATTCTGCTTATGAGACCAGATACTGGGTAAAAGCAACCTTCTTAAGCCTGAAGCTGATCGTTACCCGTCAGGTAAGTTCGGATGAAGTATCCGGTCCGGTCGGAGTAGCGAAGAACATGAACGATACCTTCAATGAGGCAGCAAAGAGCAGTGTGCTCGATCTGTTCTTAAACTGGATGAATTATATCGTACTGCTGTCGGCAAACCTTGGCGTTATGAACCTGCTGCCGATACCGGGCTTGGATGGAGGACGATTTATCTTCCTGTTAATTGAAGCAGTAACGAGAAAGAAGGTTCCGAAGGATAAGGAGAATATCGTGACGCTGATCGGATTTGTTCTGGTTATGCTGTTGATGGTTGTGATATTATTTAACGATATCAAGAATGTATTCTTTCATTAGATGAACAGGAGTTAATATGTATAGAGATCATACAAAAGTTATAAAGATAGGAGACCGGGTGATCGGTGGTGGAAATCCGATCCTGATCCAGTCGATGACAAATACAAAAACCAGTGATATAGATGCTACAGTTGCACAGATCTTAAAACTTGAAAAGGCAGGCTGTGACATCATCAGAAGCACCGTAAATGATGATGCGGCAGCGGCGGCAATCCCTGCGATCAAGAAACAGATCCATATTCCGCTGGTTGCAGACATTCATTTTGATTACCGTCTGGCGATTGCAGCGGCTGAGGCGGGAGCAGATAAGATCCGTATCAATCCGGGTAATATCGGTGGTAAGGATAAGCTGGCACAGGTAGTAGCGGTATGTAAGGAACGGAATATACCGATCCGTGTTGGTGTAAACAGCGGTTCCCTTGAAAAAGAATTAGTTGAAAAATACCACGGCGTGACAGCAGAAGGAATCGTTGAGAGTGCATTGGATAAGGTTCATATGATCGAAGACTGCGGATATGACAATATGGTCATCAGTATTAAATCTTCCGATGTTATGATGTGTGTAAAAGCACATGAGCTGATTGCAGATCAGACGAATTATCCGCTGCATGTGGGTATCACGGAATCCGGTACGGTTATGAGCGGTAATATCAAATCCTCTGTAGGACTTGGTATTATCCTGCATGAGGGAATCGGAGATACGATCCGTGTATCTTTAACAGGGGATCCGGTCAATGAGATCATGACAGCAAAGATGATCTTAAAGACGCTTGGACTCCGTACAGGTGGAATCGAACTTGTGTCCTGTCCAACATGTGGAAGAACGGAGATTGATCTGATCGGACTGGCAGAACAGGTAGAAAAGCTGGTTGCCGATTATGATCATCTGAATATCAAGGTTGCTGTTATGGGCTGTGTTGTAAACGGACCGGGCGAAGCCAAGGAAGCAGATCTTGGAATTGCGGGCGGAAAAGGCTGCGGTATCTTGATCAAAAAAGGCCAGATCATAAAGAAGATCGACGAGAAAGATATATTATCAACATTAAAGTACGAGTTAGATAACTGGAGTGAATAGAACGTGCCGGTAGAAGCAAAATTATTTTTTGAAGTATTTCCTGAACTGAATATGGATAAAGAGCTGTCTTCCCTGTTTGAGGATACGATGATCGAAAAGGTGGTAATGAAGCAGGCAGAACGCCAGCTTATTATCAGCCTGCTGTCGAAGCACCTGATCAGCCGTCCGAAGATTGTACAGGTGGAAGATATCATTTGCGGACATTTATTTCGTGGACGTGGTTATAAGGTCATTATTGATGACCGTTATGAGCTGTCTTCCCAGTACAATACCAGAACCTTAACAGAGGTATATAAGGACAGTATCTTGTATGATGTCGAGAAGATCAGTCATGTTGGATATCGTTTATTAAAGCGGGCAGAATGGTATTATTCAGATGATATTATCACGCTTGCGATGGAAGACAGTAAGCTTTCAAAGAGCCATTCGATCGGGATCAAAAAGTATCTGGAGGAGACCTATAAGAAACGGTTCGGTATGGATATCAAAGTCGGTTTTGATTATACGGAATCTGATAAAGAGATGCTCCGCCGTGCAAATGAACAGAAGATGAAGCTTGAGATTGAGGCAATCTTAAGTAATGTACATGAGGATGCGGATTTGACCTTGGATGGTAAATCAGTAGATAAAAAGAAGCTGGTCGGAGAAGGCAAGAAGGATGCTCCGGCTGAAAAGAAAGCACCTGCACAGGACGAAAAGCCGAAGGAGACATTTGCCGCCAGAAGGAAGAAATATACCTCGAATGATCCGGATGTATTCTATGGCAGAGACTGCGAAGGGGAACTGGTAAAGATTTCTACATTAGTAGATGGTATCGGTGAAGTCTGTATTCATGGCCAGTTGATCAAGATGGAAGAAAAGGTTCTCCGAAATGGTAAGACTTTATTCATCTGCAATATTACGGATTTTGAAGATACGATCGCATTTAAGATATTTGCATCAGAGGATGATGTGCCGGTTTATAAGGATGAGTTAAAAGAAGGAAGCTTCTATCGGTTAAAGGGTGTGCCGTTATACGATACTTTTTCCAAGGAGTTAAATATTGCATCTGTGCGTGGTATCAAGCATATACCGGATTTCCGTGTGCCAAGAGTTGACACATCGCTTGAAAAACGTGTGGAATTACATATGCATACGGTTATGAGCGAGATGGACAGTGTTGTTGATATCGAGAAGATCGTGAAACGTGCAAATGACTGGGGACACCCGGCGATTGCAATCACGGATCACGGCGTTGCACAGGCATTCCCGATTGCAGCACATGCAAAGGGTATGAAGGATGGCTTTAAACTGATCTTTGGCTGTGAGGGATATTTTGTCGATGACCTGAAGAATCTGGTTATCAATCCCAAAGGACAGGATTTGAATACAGAATATATCGTATTCGATATCGAGACGACCGGTCTTAGTCAGAAGAAGAATAAGATCATAGAGATCGGAGCTGTAAAGGTAAAAGATGGAGAGGAGATCGATCGTTTCTCGGAATTTATCAATCCGGAAGAACCGATCCCTTATAGTATAGAGCAGTTGACTTCCATTACAGATGAGATGGTTATGCATGCACCGACCGTCGACGTGATCCTGCCGAAGTTTTTGGAATTCTGTGGTGATGATATCGTTGTTGCACATAATGCAGCATTTGATACCGGATTCATCAAGAAAAATGCCAAAGATCTTGGAATGAAATTCGATAATACGATCATGGATACCATGACACTCAGCCATGTGTTATTGCCGGAGCTTGGTAAGTTTACACTGGATCGTGTCTGTAAGGCGTTAAATGTAAAAAATGAACATCATCACCGTGCTGTTGATGATGCAAATGCAACCGCAAAAATTTTCGTAAAATTATATGAGATGTTAGTGGAACGTGGCGTAAAGACGGTGGAGGATGTAAATGAATTAGGTTCTGCATCGGATGATACGATCAAAAAAGGCAGAACATATCATGGCATCATTCTGGCAAAAAATGAGATCGGCCGTGTGAATCTGTATCGTCTGATTTCTGAAGCGCATGTCAGATACTTCAACCGCAGACCGCGTATGCCTATGAGCATGATCAATAAATACAGAGAAGGCCTGATCTTAGGTTCTGCCTGTGAAGCAGGTGAGCTGTTCCGTGCGGTCGTAGATGATGCACCGGATGAAGAAATTGCAAGACTTGTTAATTTCTTTGATTATCTGGAGATACAGCCGATCGGAAATAACGAGTTTATGACCAGAAAGAAGGAGAATCCTTGTACGATCGAGGATCTTCAGAATTATAATAAGCGTATTGTGGAGCTTGGACGATTATTTAATAAGCCGGTTGTTGCAACCTGTGATGTCCATTTCCTTGATCCGGAAGACAGTATCTATCGTGCAATCATCATGAAAAGTAAAGGCTTTGAGGATGCAGTTAATCAGCCTCCGCTTTATTTCAGAACGACGGAAGAAATGTTGGCGGAATTCGAATATCTGGGAAGTGAGAAAGCCAGAGAGGTTGTTATCACGAATACAAATCTGATCGCGGATATGGTGGAATATATGGACCCGGTTCGACCGGATAAAGCACCGCCTATCATCGAGAATTCCGATGAGACACTTACGAATATCTGTTATGAAAAGGCTCATAAGATCTATGGACCGGATCTGCCGGAGGTCGTTGTAGAACGACTGGAACGTGAGTTACATTCCATTATATCAAATGGATTTGCCGTTATGTATATCATTGCACAGAAGCTTGTGTGGGATTCCAACGATCATGGCTATCTGGTTGGTTCCAGAGGATCTGTAGGTTCTTCCTTCGTAGCAACGATGGCAGGTATCACAGAGGTAAATCCTTTGTCGGCACATTATATTTGTCCGGAGTGTCATTTTGTTGATTTTGATTCCGAGCTTGTAAAATCATATTCCGGTATGTCGGGATGTGATATGCCGGATCGTGACTGCCCTCGATGCGGTCATCCACTGATCAAAGAGGGGCACGATATCCCATTTGAAACCTTCCTTGGATTCAAAGGAGATAAGGAGCCGGATATCGATCTGAACTTCTCCGGTGAATATCAGTCATGTGCACATGCTTACACAGAAGTGTTATTCGGTAAGGGTAAGGCATTCCGTGCAGGAACTGTAACAACGGTAGCAGATAAGACAGCGTATGGTTATGTATATAATTACTTCAAAGATCTTGCAAAGGATGAAGCGAGAGCAGAAGCTACGGCAATGGGAGATCTGACCCAGAAGGAGATCGAGAAATATGTCGATGAAAAGGCTATCGTCACGAAACGAAGCTGTGAGATGGAACGTCTGGCAATCGGATGTACCGGCGTTAAGCGTTCGACCGGACAGCATCCGGGTGGTATGATCGTTCTTCCAAGGCATGAGGAGATCTATTCCTTCACACCGATCCAGAAGCCGGCAAATGATATGACGACGGATGTCGTAACATCTCATTTCGAGTACCATTCGATCGATCATAACCTGTTGAAGCTTGATATTCTCGGTCATGATGATCCTACGATGATCCGAAGACTGGAGGATCTGACCGGTCTTGATGCAACCACGATCCGGTTAGATGATCCTGATGTTATGGCGTTGTTCCATGGAACAGAAAGTCTTCATATTACACCGGAGGATATCAATGGCATTCCGCTTGGCAGTCTGGGTGTGCCGGAGTTCGGTACGGATTTCGCCATGCAGATGTTAATTGATGCAAATCCACAGAACTTCTCGGATCTGGTGCGAATCGCAGGTCTGGCGCATGGTACGGATGTATGGCTTGGAAATGCACAGGAGCTGATCAAATCCGGTCAGTGTACGATCTCGACCGCAATCTGTTGTCGAGATGATATCATGGTATATCTGATCCATATGGGCCTGGAATCCGGTACAGCATTCCAGATCATGGAGAATGTCCGAAAAGGTAACGTAGCTAAAGGCAAATGTGCGAAATGGGAAGAATGGAAAGAGGACATGAAGGCACATGGTGTACCGGACTGGTATATCTGGTCGTGCCAGAAGATCAAGTACATGTTCCCAAAAGCCCATGCGGCGGCTTACGTTATGATGGCGTGGAGAATTGCATATTTTAAGGTGAATTATCCGCTTCAGTATTATGCAGCGTTTTTCAGTATCCGTGCATCAGCCTTCAGTTATGAGATGATGTGCTTTGGAAAAGAAAAGGTACTGTATCATATCAATATGATACAGAGTATTGATAAGAATAAACGAACCGCAAAGGATGAAGATAAGTTAAAGGATCTGAAGCTGGTTCTTGAGATGTATGCGAGAGGTTTTGAGTTCATGCCGATCGATATCTATGTGGCGGATGATATCCGTTTTCAGGTAATAGACGGTAAGATCATGCCGTCACTGGCTTCCATTGAAGGAATGGGAGAGAAGGCTGCAAAGCAGTTGAAGGATGCAGCCGGCAAAGGCAAATTTATCTCGAAGGAAGATCTGCAGGCTCATTCTAAGATTGGAAAGAGTGCGATCGACAAGCTGTCAGAGCTTGGCATCTTAGACGGTATGCCGGATACCAACCAGCTTACCTTTGACTTTGTATAAACGGACGAAACAATACCTTTATTCTGTAAGCCCTGACACTGTATCCCTTTCATTACGCAAAACACTTGCGTTCTGTTTTTCACGTAGCGGTACTAAGCTCACTGCTTACAGCAGTTTGCCAAGTACCGACGTGAAAAAAGGTTTGCTGCATGAAAGAATACAGAATCAGGACTTGGCAGATAAAAGGTATTGTTTCTGTCTATGATAAAATTAATGCAAAAATATGCTAAGGTGTATTTAGATATAAGGAAGATCTATGCAGCAGCCCTGTATCCCTTTCATTACCAAAACACTTGCGTATTTGATTGACAATGCCCTTATTACAAGCTAAAATATGGTCAGTACAAAAAAATGTAAATTTACTGAAAAAAAAGCTTGCATTTTATCGTAGCTTCTGGTATATTAAACAAGTCGCTAAGATATATGGTTCATTGGTCAAGCGGTTAAGACGTCGCCCTCTCACGGCGAAAACAGGGGTTCGATTCCCCTATGAACTGCTATTTGATAACCTGGAAGTTTTTTCCAGGTTTTTTCTTTTTTATGCATAATCTATAATGCATGATAAAACTGCTTTGAATGAAAGACAGGCGAAAATAAAAACTATATTTATTGGAGGATTCCCATGAAGATTTTTAATACTCTTACAAGAACAAAAGAAGAATTTGTACCGATCAATGAAGGTAAAGTAGGAATCTATGTCTGCGGACCTACCGTATATGATTATATCCACATCGGAAACGCAAGACCAATGATCGTATTTGACACATTGAGACGGTATCTCACATATAAGGGATACGATGTAAATTACGTATCCAATTTTACAGATGTTGATGATAAGATCATCAAACGTGCAAATGAAGAAGGTGTTGATTCCAAGGTGATCTCTGAGCGCTTCATTGCAGAGACAAAGAAGGATATGGCAGCGATGAATGTACAGGAAGCTACGACACATCCAAAGGCTACCGAAGAGATCCCGGATATGATCGAGATGATCAAGACACTGATTGAAAAAGGACATGCATATGAAGTAAATGGCACGGTATATTTCCGTACCAGAAGTTTTGCAGATTATGGTAAATTATCTCATAAGAATATTGATGATCTGGAGTCCGGACACAGAGCAGAGAATCATCAGCTTAAGGTTTCCGGTCAGGATGAGAAGGAAGATCCGTTGGATTTCGTTCTCTGGAAGCCAAAGAAAGAGGGAGAACCGTTCTGGGAGTCACCATGGGGTGAAGGAAGACCGGGCTGGCATCTGGAATGTTCTGTTATGTCTAAGAAATATATCGGTGATATCATTGATATCCATGCAGGTGGTGAGGATCTGATCTTCCCACACCACGAAAATGAGATCGCACAGAGTGAAGCAGCAAATGATAAGGAATTTGCAAGATACTGGATGCATAACGGTTTCTTAAAGATCAACAACGAGAAGATGTCCAAGTCACTTGGCAACTTCTTTACAGTAAGAGAGATCGCAGACAAATATCCACTTCAGGTTATTCGTTTCTTTATGCTGTCTGCTCACTATAGAAGTCCATTGAACTTCTCGGCTGATCTGGTAGAGGCATCCAAGAATGGTCTGGAGCGTATCCTGACTGCTGTTGACAAGTTAAAGTCACTTGCGCCGGCAGATGTGGAGGGTTCCGATGTTTCTGTCAAGGCAGAATTAGATGGATATACAAAACGATTTGAAACAGCTATGGACGATGATCTGAATACAGCAGATGCGATCTCAGTTATCTTTGAATTAGTAAAATATACAAATATCAATATTTCAAATGATACACCAAAGAAAACAGTAGATCTGGCAATCCGGACGATTGAGAAGCTGTGTGATATTCTTGGTATCATTACAGAGCGGGAAGAAGAACTGTTAGATTCTGATATCGAGGCTTTGATCAATGAACGTCAGGAAGCAAGAAAAGCAAAGAATTTTGCAAGAGCAGACGAGATCCGTAACATGCTCAGTGATAAGGGCATTATTCTTGAGGATACAAGAGAAGGAGTAAAATGGAAAAGAGCTTAGATCAGTATTTTACTGCGATATTAGGTGTAGAAGATTCCAATCCGGCAGAATATTCCGGGCTGGCGCTTGCTTATATAGGGGACAGTGTATTTGACCTTTTAGTAAAGACCGTTCTGGTATCAAAGGATAACAAGCAGGCATTCAAATATCATAAAGAAGCTATTCATATCGTAAATGCAGAGTCACAGGCAGGTTATATCGATCTGTTGGAAGAGAAACTAACCGAGCAGGAAATGGCGATATATAAGCGTGGAAGGAATACAAAGACACATTCCAAGGCAAAGAATGCGTCGGTAGGACAGTACAGGAAAGCTACCGGTTTTGAAGCGCTGATCGGCTATCTTTATCTGAATAAAGAATATGACCGTTTATTTGAGTTGACAAGAGACTGCCTGGAATCAAAACAACTGATTGAGCATTTACAATCTGATGATGTGGATTAGAAATGGAGCATAAGCATGGAAGAAAACAGAAATGAAAAATTTGAGATAGAGGGTAGAAATGCAGTTATGGAAGCATTTCGTTCCGGTAAAACAGTTGATAAGTTATATCTGCAGGATGGCTGTCATGATGGCAGTATCAATTCAATCGTGCGTGAAGCAAAGAAGCAGGAAACGATCATTAATTATGTCTCGAAAGAGAAGCTGAACCAGATGTCTTCGACCGGAAAACATCAGGGTGTGATCGCGCATGTGGCAGCCTATGAATATTCAGCAATCGATGAGATCTTTGCAAAGGCTGAGGAAAAAGGACAGCCGCCATTTATCTTTATTTTGGATGAGATTGAAGATCCTCATAATCTTGGCGCGATCGTTCGTACAGCGAATCTGTGCGGTGCACATGGCGTTATTATTCCGAAACGAAGAGCCGTCGGAATCACAGCAACAGTTGTTAAGGCTTCTGCCGGTGCAATCGCATATACACCGGTGGTTAAGGTAACAAATCTGGCGAAGACGATTGATGAATTGAAAAAACGTGGTATGTGGTTTGCCTGTGCCGATATGGATGGAGAACTGATGTACCGCTGCAATCTGACCGGACCGATGGGACTTGTGATCGGAAATGAGGGTACAGGTGTCAGCCGTCTGGTAAAAGAAAAATGTGATTATGTTGTATCCATACCGATGAGTGGTGATATCGATTCATTAAATGCTTCGGTTGCGGCCGGAGTATTGGGATATGAAGTTGTCCGTCAGAGAATGGGTGTAAAATAGGGGAGTACCAACGCCGTGTGTGTGTATGAAACAAATACCGATGAAGAAAATATCCGGTTGATCCGGGAAGAAAATGATAATGCCGCTTTTGAATATCTGATCAAAAAGTATATGGGAATCGTAAAGAAAGAGAGCCGTGCCCTGTATATTATCGGTGCTGAAAATGAGGACATCATTCAGGAAGGAATGATAGGGCTCATTAAAGCTATCCGAAGCTTTGACGGAAGCAAAGGGGCATCTTTTTCTACATTTGCAAATCTGTGTATTAAGCGACAGTTGATCACTGCGGTGAAGCTGTCGAATAGGAAGAAGCATTCTCCGCTTAATTATTATGTATCATTTTATACGGAAAATGACGATGATGTTGCGCTTGTGGATGAGCTGCAGGCAGACCAAGCATTTGAACCGGAGAATCAGATGCTTGGGCAGTTGAAATCCCAGAAGCTTGCGGAAGCGATTGATAAAAAACTCAGCAAATTTGAAAGACAGGTGTTAGAAGGATATCTTGCCGGAAAAAGCTATGATGAGCTAGCAGAAGCATTTGGAAAGACGTATAAATCTATCGATAATGCGATCCAACGAATACGAAAGAAATTACGGGATATAGAACAGGATTAAAGATATAATTCTGGGGGAGCAGCTTATGATAAATTCTATAAATAAAAAAAATGGCCTGAGGAAAGTGATGATCATTGTCGGCATGTGCTTTGTCCTTGGGCTTTTTTCAGGATGTCTGGATTTATCGGATGAAACGAACGAAAATCAGACAGAAAATACAACAGAGAATATAACAGAATCGATTAACAGTACGGAAGCTACGTCAGATGAGCAGATAACCTCGGAAGCGAATACCGGGGGCACAACAGACGATCTTGCCGGACTTACAGTTACTTTCTTAGATGTCGGGCAGGGGAATGCGGTGTTATTTTCCTGTGATGACCATTACATGATGATGGATGGAGGTCCGTCGTCAGCGTCTTCATTTGTCGTGGCATACCTGAAAAAACAGAATATAGAGTCACTTGATTATGTGATCGCGAGCCATTATGATTCTGATCATATAAATGGTCTGGTGGGTGTGTTGAATGTATTTGACACAGAGACTTTTATCGGCCCGGATTATGTTGCAGATACAAAGATCTATGATTCGTTGATGGATAAGCTTGCGGCGCAGAACCTGACTGTTACATTCCCAAAGGCAGGGGATTCTTATACCTTTGGTGATGCGGTATTTACAATAGTAGCACCAATCACTTATAGTGATGATAATGAAAATGATAATTCTGTCGGAATTCGTATGACATATGGGGATACTTCATTCCTGATCTATGGGGATGGAGAAGAAGCCGGTGAGCAGGCAATGATCGCATCCGGAGAGGAGCTTTCCAGTGACGTTCTGATGGTCAGTCATCACGGCAGCAGAAATGCCACAACAAAAGAGATGTTAGAGGCTGTTAAGCCCGGTTATGCGGTAATCAGCGTTGGGGCAGATAATTCATATGGACATCCGACCGAAGAAGTGCTTGATCGTCTGGCAAATGCAGGATGCACGGTGTATCGTACGGATCTGAATGGTACGATTCAGGCGTACAGTGATGGAAAAACAATTACTTTTATACCGGAACGGCAATCAGATATATCAGGGGTGGGAGAAAATCAGAATCTGTCGGATGATACAACGAAAACAGATAATGTAACAAGAGAGAGTACGACAGAGAAAGTTCAGACGGAAATAGAAGCAGGATCAGAAAAGGCAGCAGAGCATACTTATATTATTAATACAAATACAGGAAAGTTCCATGAGCCGTCCTGCCGTTCAGTAAAGCGCATGAATGACAGCAATAAGAAAGAATATATCGGAAGCCGGGATGATCTGATCACGCAGGGGTATGAGCCATGTAAGATATGTAATCCATAGGGTATGTTAAGAATGGGAGGATAAACGGATATGAAAAACAATTACAAATTTTTTCAGAATCGGGATTGTGAATTTTTCCCATGCCATAAAATAGAAAATGAAGATTCCTTTAATTGTCTGTTCTGTTATTGCCCCTTGTATCTGAAGGAAAACTGTCTTGGAAGTCCTGATTATATCTTAAATGGGAAAGGACAGAAAATCCGGGATTGCAGTAACTGTACGATCGTACATCGCCCGGAGATGTATGAAGCAGTGATTGCACAGTTTCAAAAGCAGGACTGTGTGGTATTCGTCAGTATTTGGGATCTGAAGGATGAAATCATGGCGCGGATCGCAGAGATTGCTTCATGGGAACAGATGGAGCCGGAGAGCAGAAAAGAGCATAAGGATGAAGCCGAGAAAACGATTATGCGTTTTTTATCCAGATACAATAATCGAAACCGGTATCTGGTACCTGTACTTTTGCAGCCATTTTCCAGAGACTGTATTAAGTCTGATGGATTTATGCTCGGCAAAAAGAATATTTCATGCCGGATACTGGAACGAATAGATCCTTCAAAGATTACACAGGGATATCTGTATGCATTTCATGCCCCGGAGATCCGGATCGAGGAGATGGATTCATTACTAGGAACTTATTATCTGGAAACCTTTCAGATCGCATGTATGGATATTGTAAGAAAATGGATAAGAAAATACCTGGAACGAAAGCACAGTGTAGAGTTGGTGCATTACTGTAGTCCTTCTTTTGGACCCGGTTATTATGGAATGCCATTGGAAGCTGCCGGAATTCTTTGCAGCCTGATGGATACGGAACAGGTTGGAATCAGTTGGCATAAAGAACGAATGGAGCCGATGATGAGTTTGGCAGGAATTTATCTGATCAGTGAAGAACCGCTGATACAGAACTGGAACGATTGTGAAAACTGTATCGGACAGTCCGTTGGATGTGAATACTGTATAAATAAATCCGGACATTAAAAAAAGAGCTACTAACGGGAGTCGGACCCGTGACCTCCACATTACCAATGTGGCGCTCTACCACCTGAGCTATAGTAGCAACAACATTAGTTAATATATAGTAAAATGACGTATTTGTCAATAAGAGATTTGCTGAAAGTTATTGAAAATTACTGAGTTTTGCTGAGTTTTAGAATTTGCAGTTGAGGCTTTATGTAAAATGTGATAGACTTAAAAAAGTCATGCTAATTATATGAAGGAGGCATTAATGATGGCAGAAGAATCAATCGGGAAAAATTTTATTGAACAGATTATTGATAAAGATATAGCGGAGGGCAAGGTAACGAAGGTAGTCACAAGATTTCCTCCGGAACCGAATGGATATTTGCATATAGGACATGCCAAATCCATATTATTGAACTATGGTCTTGCACAGGAATATGGCGGACAGTTTAATCTGAGATTTGACGATACGAATCCAACAAAGGAAAAGACAGAATTTGTAGAATCCATATTAGATGATGTAAGATGGCTGGGTGCCGATTTCGGAGACAGAGTATTCTTTGCATCCAATTATTTTGACCAGATGTATGAAGCAGCAGTCAAATTGATCAAGAAAGGCAAGGCATTTGTATGTGATCTGACAGCAGATGAGATCCGCGAATACAGAGGAACTCTGACAGAGCCGGGTAAAAACAGCCCATACAGAGACAGAAGTATTGAAGAAAATCTTGCATTATTTGAAGCAATGAAGAACGGAGAGTTCCCGGATGGAAGCAAGGTGCTTCGTGCAAAGATCGATATGGCTTCACCGAATATTAATATGCGCGATCCTGTTATCTATCGTGTTGCCCGTATGACACATCATAATACAGGGGATAAGTGGTGTATTTATCCAATGTATGATTTTGCTCATCCGATTGAGGATGCGATTGAAGGTGTAACGCATTCTATCTGTACACTGGAATTTGAGGATCACAGACCTTTATATGATTGGGTAGTACGGGAACTGGAATATGAGAATCCACCAAAGCAGATCGAATTTGCAAAGTTATATCTGACAAATGTAGTTACAGGTAAGAGATATATTAAGAAGCTGGTAGAGGATGGTATCGTAGACGGCTGGGATGATCCAAGACTTGTATCGATCGCAGCACTTAGAAGACGAGGATTTACTGCGTCTTCTATTAAGAAGTTTATGGAGTTGGTTGGTATCTCAAAGAGCCAGAGCTCTGTTGATTATGCGATGCTTGAGTATTGTCTGCGTGATGATCTGAAGCTTACAGCAAACCGTTATATGGCAGTCCTGAATCCGATCAAGCTGGTGATCGATAATTATCCGGAGGATCAGGTAGAATATCTGCCGGTTGAAAATAATCAGGAAAATGAGGAAGCAGGCTCCAGAGAAGTTGCATTCAGCAAATATCTCTATATTGAAAGAGATGATTTCATGGAAGAACCGCCTAAGAAATATTTCCGTCTGTTCCCTGGCAATGAGGTACGTCTGAAGAATGCATATTTTGTAACCTGTACAGGATATGAGAAGGATGAAGATGGAAATGTAACAGTTGTTCACTGTACCTATGATCCTGCAACCAAGAGTGGTTCAGGATTCGAAGGAAGAAAGGTAAAAGGAACGATACATTGGGTATCAGCAGAAAGTGCAATTGATGCTGAGGTTCGTTTATATGAGAATATCGTGGATGAAGAAAAAGGTAAGTTGAATGAGGATGGTACTTTGAATCTGAACCCAAATTCATTGACCGTATTACAGGGATGTAAGCTCGAGAAAGCATTTGAAGATGCAAAACCTGGTGAAGCATTCCAGTTCCTTCGTAATGGATTTTTCTGTGTAGATTCCAAAGACTCTACTAAGGAGCATCCTGTATATAACCGTATTGTTTCATTAAAGAGTTCCTATAAGCCGGGAAAATAATATTTAGCCTATTAAAAGTATGAAAAATGATATATCAGAATTAGAAAACAGAAAATTATATATCCTGATCTCCAAGACACACACAGTTCCTGCAAGAATCATCAAATTCTGGACAAAAGAGCCATATGCACATGCATCCATTGCATTGGATCTGGAGCTTCGGGAGATGTACAGCTTCGCCAGAAAGGGAATCTATAATCCGTTCAACTGTGGATTCATTATAGAAGATATTGATACCGGAATATTTGGCAGAGATGTTGAAACAAGCTGTGTTGTTCTGGAACTGACCGTGACAGATAAGCAGTACAGACATGTACTGCAGGAGCTTGCGGCATTTAAAACAAATGCTGATCTCTATCGGTATAATTTTTGGGGACTTTATGGTGTTATACGAAATAAGGCGATTGAGAGGAAATATAATTATTTCTGTTCCCAGTTCGTGGCAAGTGTGTTAGAACGTTCTGGTATACATATTCTCGATAAACAACCGGGGCTTGTAAGGCCGGATGATTTTCGGAAGAGCAGTAATGTTAAGGTGATTTACAAAGGCCTGCTCAGAAGATATCGTGAATACCTGTGGACACATGATCTGGCACAGGCATTTGGCGGTCATGTAACCAAACAGGCAATGTAAAAAAAGTGACAATATTGCTGTGAATTTTATACTATATAAAAAATACTGTGTACATTACACTCACTATTATGAAGTGCAATGTACACAGTATTTTTGTGTGTATCCTATGTTTATCAGGCAGTAATATTGTCGCTTTTTATTCTACAAATGTATGATTAGCCTTGATTATGCCGCGAGGTAGGGCATCCTTTGAGTTCTTCCATGGTTCATTCTTGAATCGATAGTCGAATTTATCGATGAACCATCCGATATCTCCGTTGACACGTTCCATGTTTTCAAAATATAAGTGATTCAAAGCTTCTATGAATTCTTCACATTGGTTTTTGGACAGCTTTGTGACAGAGGTATCGTAGAGGATACCGTAGTGGTAAGTACAGAAGCCCTTGCTGCTTTTGAAGGTATCCTTGAATTCAGGATCTTTTTTCCACATATGAAAGATCGTATCGACATAGCGGTCAAAGGTACGATTCATACGGTCACAGATAAAGCAGGAGCTTTCCAGTTCTTTGATATATGCACCGACACCGGAAAAATTTGACTGCTTGGAAAAAAGTCCTGGTTTTGCAGGAGTTCCTTTTTCTGATAAAGCTTTCAGATCCCGGATCGTTTTATCAGTGTGTGTCTTTAACATCAGGGCAAGTCCCAGACGATTCTTTTCTTTATATAACATGCCGATGTGATGGGAGCAGAAGCCCATTTTATCTGTCATAGCACGATTATCGTCTTCCATATAGCTTGGTCCCATCGTATATTCGATGGCATGTTCCTCCAGCGTTTTCTGCATCTGACAGAGAGGACATTCACAGTCTGCATGAAAGGCATCGTTGACAGGTATTGTGTATAATTGTTCAGCCATAGTATTCTCCATTTCTATATATCATTTGGATAGCAGCCTTTGAACAGGCGTTATCCTGTATCATGTCAGAAATCATCGGTTTGATTCCTGTATTAGAAGCATATCATGCAACACCTGAATTTACAAATCAAAATCGCCGGTTTTCGTTCTGAATTCAGGGTATATTTCATATAATGTAAGAGACCTTGTCCATTTAATATATTTTTTATCATTTTAGGGGTTGATTTTTTCCACAAAATGAATACAATAATAATTGTGTTAGCACTCGAGAGATATGAGTGCTAGGAACTGCCGGAGTACATAAGGCAGATAAGAACGGATTTAATATGTTAGGAGGAATATATATTATGAAATTAGTACCATTAGGAGACAGAGTTGTATTAAAACAGTCCGTAGCAGAAGAGACAACAAAATCAGGTATTGTATTACCGGGACAGGCAAAAGAGAAGCCACAGTATGCAGATGTTGTAGAAGTTGGTCCCGGAGCTGTTGTCGATGGCGTTAAGGTTCCTATGGAAGTAAAGGCAGGAGACAGAGTTATTTATTCTAAATACGCAGGAACAGAAGTTAAGCTCGGTGATGATGAATATATCATCGTAAAACAGAGTGACATTCTTGCAGTTGTAAGCGAATAATCAGATAGCAGAAAAACAGTTGGAGGTAGAAAGAAATGGCAAAGGAAATTAAATACGGAGCAGAAGCCAGAAAGGCTCTTGAAGCAGGCGTAAATCAGTTAGCAGATACAGTAAGAGTAACACTTGGACCAAAAGGAAGAAACGTAGTTCTTGCAAAGTCATATGGTTCACCACTTATCACAAATGATGGTGTTACGATTGCAAAGGATATAGAGTTGGAAGATGCATTTGAAAACATGGGTGCTCAGATCGTAAAAGAAGTAGCAACAAAGACAAATGATGTTGCAGGTGATGGTACTACAACAGCTACTGTTCTTGCTCAGGCAATGATCAATGAAGGTATGAAAAACCTTGCAGCAGGAGCAAATCCAATCATCCTTAGAAAGGGTATGAAGAAGGCTTGTGACAAGGCTGTAGAAGCAATCTCAGAGATGAGCCAGACAATCAACGGCAAAGAGCAGATCGCAAGAGTTGCATCTATATCAGCGGGTGATGATGAAGTAGGGCAGATGGTTGCAGATGCTATGGAAAAGGTATCAAACGATGGTGTTATCACGATTGAAGAGTCCAAGTCCATGAAGACAGAGCTTGACCTCGTAGAAGGTATGCAGTTCGACAGAGGATATATTTCAGCTTACATGTCAACTGATATGGAGAAGATGGTTGCAGAACTTGATAATCCATACATCCTGATCACAGATAAGAAGATCTCAAATATTCAGGATATCCTTCCGGTACTTGAGCAGATCGTACAGGGTGGTCAGAAGCTTTTGATCATTGCGGAAGATGTAGAAGGCGAAGCACTTACAACATTGATCGTAAACAAGTTAAGAGGTACATTCCAGGTTGTAGCTGTTAAGGCTCCTGGTTATGGTGACAGAAGAAAAGAAATGTTACAGGATATTGCTATCCTTACAAACGGTAAGGTTATTTCCGAAGAACTCGGTTATGATTTAAAGGATACGACATTAGATGACCTTGGTCGTGCTAAGAGTGTAAAGGTAACAAAAGAGAATACAGTTATCGTAGATGGTTTCGGAACAAAGGAAGATATCCAGGGCAGAGTAAATGTTATCAAGGCTCAGCTTGAGGAGACAACATCTGAATTTGATAAAGAGAAGCTTCAGGAAAGACTTGCAAAGCTTGCAGGTGGTGTAGCAGTTATCCGTGTTGGTGCAGCTACTGAGACAGAGATGAAGGAAGCTAAGCTCCGTATGGAAGATGCATTAAATGCTACCAGAGCTGCTGTTGAAGAAGGCATCATCGCAGGTGGTGGATCAGCATATATTCATGCAGCTAAGAAGGTTGCAGAACTGGTTGCAGACCTTGAAGGCGATGAGAAGACAGGTGCTAAGGTAGTTCTTAAGGCTATGGAAGCTCCGTTATTCCATATTTCAGCAAATGCCGGTCTGGAAGGATCTGTTATCATCAATAAGATCAAAGAATCACAGCCGGGTATCGGTTTTGATGCATACAATGAGAAGTATGTAGATATGATCGAAGCAGGTATCATCGATCCTGTTAAGGTTACAAGAAGTGCTTTACAGAACGCAACATCCGTAGCATCTACATTACTGACAACAGAATCTGTTGTAGCTGATATTAAGGAAGATGCTCCAGCTATGCCGGCAGGTGCAGGTATGGGCGGCGGAATGGGTATGATGTAAAAATAAAATATCACTCATAAAGTTCAAATAGAGAATAAAAAGGAAGATAGTATTGTTTATTATCGTGTAAGATACATGATAGTGACAGGCTATCTTTCTTTTTTATACACGCATAGACCATATTTCCAGACCTAGTGAAACATTTCATGCCGTTTTTCAGACATTTCGTGCATAGAATTCGGTAAGGAGAAATGATTATGGTACAATACCAGAAAATAACTTATTTGGAACAACATAATGAGATATGCAGATATAATTATACTATATGTTGTATTATGTGTTGTATTCAGATGAATGAAAGGGGATAAGAAAATATGGTAAGACGACTAAAAGAAAACAAAGTTACAGGCATCCTGACGGCCTTGCTGGTTGGCATTGTTATGTTTGTTGGCATGGGAACAATGAAAGTAAATGCAACAGAATACAGGTCAGGAACGATTGATCCTACAAACATACAGGTAGGGGATACGGTTTATGTAGGAGCTGAGTTATCTCCAGACAAACAGATAGTAGTTTGCAAGCAATGTCATATGATCTGGATAACATACGGTGGCTCTTCGCAATATTGGATTGGAGACAGAATCAATTCTATTGTAATGAGATCAGATGCACACAAAGATCATGCCGGTTATGTTGGATATAGTGAGTTTAATTTTTACTTCACAGGAGAATATTTACCTAGTAATACGCCATATACAGTTATGGGAAATTCAAATCTTGGATATACGATTAAATATAATACAAATGGTGGTAGTGCAATAGCGGATGCTGTTAAACAGACACATATACCGAGTACATTTCCAACAACGACCAAAGCTGGATATGATTTTATTGGCTGGTATACAGATGAAAATCTTACACAGCCGGTATCGCGAGAACTTTCAATATTTGAAGATATAACGTTGTATGCAAAGTGGTCGAAATCGAGTGTACACCAGCATACATTTTCTAATAGTTGGAGCAGTAATGCATATGGTCATTGGCATGCGGCAACCTGTGAACATAGTGATTTGAAGGAAGATTTCCAGGAACATTCTTATGGAACTGCAGGTGAAGCCAGATATACATGTTCAATCTGTAAGTATGTAGATGCAGACAAGAAAGCTGCGGCAGATATCGTAGATGCGTCAAATACAGTATTAAAAGCAGATGAAGTGCAGGTTGGAGACAAGATTTATTTTGGTAATCAGTTATCGCCTAATAAATGGATCACTGTATGTAGGAAATGTCATATGATCTGGATCACATCTGCTGACTCTGATCCGGATAATATAGATGTAGGAATCAGTGATGGAGATCAGAAGTGTTATGAGGTTGAGCAGACGGATGAACATAAAGACCATAAAGATGATGTTGGATATGCAGATTTTAATTGGTATACAACAAATTCAAACAGTCCATTAGAGAGAAATGTTCCATATACAGTTATCGAGAATGATAACCTTGGATATAAGATTACATATAACACAAATGGCGGAAGTGAAGTAACTGAAGCTGTACATCAGAAGAAGCTACCGGATGTGCTTCCAACAACAAGCAAAGCTGAATATGAATTTGCAGGATGGTACACAGACGAGGCACTCACAAAGGCGGCTGTGCCGGGTAAAGCATTAACAGGAAATACAATTCTTTATGCTAAGTGGACGGTGAAGCAGTCCCCTGTTGTAAAAGCAAAACGGACAAAAGCAAATGATCAGGCATTAAGCTCCAAGTTCAATATCACTACAGGAAAGTCGATTAAAGTAACATGGGGCAAGGTTGCAAAAGCAGATGGATATGATGTATATATGGCATATTGTAAGAAGGGAAAATACACCGTTGTTAAGTCTGTAAAATCTGCAAAGACCTTATCTGTGACGATCAATAAGCTGAATAAGAAGGCTGTAAATCAGAAAGATAATGTAAAATGTTATGTAGTTGCATATAAGAAGGTTGCCGGCAAGAAAGTGACCATCGGAAAATCCATTACAGGTCATGCGGTTGGCAAGAAGAATACGACTGTAACAGATGTCAAGAAGATTCAGATAAAGAAATCCGCTTACAGCCTGAACAAGGGAAAAACAGCTAAGATAAAAGCAACTATTGTTAAAAAGAATAATAAACTTCCACTCTTTGGTCATACAGCAAAATTCAGATATGACACTTCAAATAAAAAAGTAGCAACTGTATCCAAAGATGGCAAGATCACAGCAAAAGGAAAAGGCACCTGTTATGTATACATCTATGCAGTAAATGGATGCGCTAAGAAAGTAAAGGTAACAGTTAAATAAAAGTAAATAGAAAGAAGTTGTAAATTCGGCAGTGGCTTGGATGAACAGTAGTCTGAGACCACTGCTGATAAATGTTTCTGATAAATATTTCTAAAATAAGATGTTGACACACATGGATACATTTGATAATATTTATCGAGTAACTTAATATTCCATGAGGGAGTAGTTAGCGCGAAAGTGTGATTTGTCAACATTCTGATTATAATAAGAGAGTATAATCTGGCAAATCTTAAATAATGAGACTCATGTATATCGATTAACAGCTTGTGTAATATACACCGGCGGATAATTGATATACATGAGTCTTTTTTAATCTGTCGGACATGCTTTATAGTAGCTGACAGTTCGGCTGACGGCACTGGTATGGATAGAGAAAAGGAGAAAAACATGGAAAAATTCATTAACAACGCCCCGTTTGCTCTTGTAATTGTAATTCTTGTGATCGGTTTTGTACTGCTGATCAAAGGAGCGGATTTTTTTGTAGAGGGAAGCTCGAGTGTAGCAAAGAGACTGCATGTTCCATCTATAATTATCGGACTTACAATTGTTGCAATGGGAACCTCACTTCCGGAAACAGCGGTCAGTGTATCAGCATCAATAGCAGGCAATAATGAACTTGCAGTTAGTAATGTAGTTGGTTCTAATATTTTTAATCTGATGGTTGTTATCGGAGTGTGTGCAATATTAGCCACAGTAAATGTTGCAGGAGAAACGATAAAGAGAGATATTCCGCTTTCGCTTATATGTGCCGGACTCTTAATGCTTTTAGGAATAATCGGCCTTGGAGACAAAACAGGCATGACGTTGGGACATATGGATGGTGCTATATTTATTGGTTTATTTGCAGGATACATTTTTTACATGATCAGGATTGCATTAAAGGCCAACAAAGAAGGAAAGAAAGTTGAGATTGAAGGTGGCTCGGATGAGGAAATTAAGCTTGTATCCGTTCCGGTCAGTATTCTGTTTATCGTTGGCGGAGCAATAGCGATTGCAGTCGGAGGGGATGTGACCGTTGATGCGGCATCAAGAATTGCAAGTGATCTCGGAATGAGTCAGACACTGATCGGACTTACAATCGTTTCGATAGGCACGTCACTCCCGGAGCTTGTGACCTCAATTGTTGCAGCCAGAAAGAATGAAGTTGATATGGCGCTTGGTAACGCGATCGGTTCAAATATATTTAACATACTTATGGTACTTGGTATTGCATCAGTGATCAGTCCGATCAGTATAATCAGAGAGAATATTATTGATCTGTGTGTACTGGTTGCATTTACTGTGTGTGTATGGATATTCGCAGGGACAAAGAAGAAAATCGGAAGAATCGAAGGTTTGTGTATGGTTGCTCTCTATGCAGTATATGCAGTTTATATTGTAATAAGATAAATGTGGGTATAACAAATGATATTATTTTTAAAGGTATTTTTTACGGAATTCATAGCGGAGATGGGAGATAAGACACAGCTTATGTTGATTGCTCTTACGTCTAAGTACAAATTAAAAGATATCATATTAGGAACTGCTGCCGCAATTCTTGTACTGAATGGTCTGGCGGTTCTTGCAGGTGGACTTGTCAGCGAATTTGTTCCGGAATGGCTCATTAAGAATATTGCAGCACTTGCATTTCTTTACTTCGCAGCATCAACGATTTCCGATGATAACGAAGAGGAAGAAGAAAACGGAAGATCAAAGATCAAGTTTGCGCCATTGGCTGTTTTCTGTACTTTTTTTGTAGCTGAGCTTGGAGATAAGACTCAGCTTACCGCTATAACATTTGGTGCAAATGAAGGTATGGGGGCAGCACTTATTGTATGGATCGGTTGTTCGCTCGGATTATTTGCAGCGGACATTCTTGGAATGCTGATCGGTTATCTCTTAAAGAGCAAAACTCCGGATGGACTGCTTAACACACTGGCATTTGTGATATTCTCGATATTTGGTGTGTATGCACTTTATCAGGGCCTTAAGCTCATCTCTTCAAGTGTCTGCCGGATTCCGGTACTGCTGATACTTATAGCTGTAGTCGTTGTATTTGCGGGCTTATGTGCATTCCTTTTCGTACGGCGAAAAAAGAAAAAAGGGAAAAATACAGGAAACGAATAGAATACAAATCTCATTTCATTAAATAAATAGTCTGGATGTCAACGATAAGATTAACAATTCTGATAGATTATTGCGGTGAAATAGTAGAAATAGTGCCATTTTTGTTTGATATTATACAAGAAACACATAAAGATATATCGTATTATTGATAATATATGTTATATTTGTATGTAAGGAGAAAACATGATGGTTGAAAGGAAAACATTATCGCAATTATCTGTGCCAATATGCCTGGAAACTTTATTCTATATGCTTTCAGGGATGGTTGATACACTTATGTTATCATCTGTAAGTGATCAGGCTGTGGGAGCAGTGGGAACAGCAAATACTTATATAGGTGTTTTCATTGTTATGTTTGGAGTGATATCATCGGGTATGATAGCTGTTATGTCACAAAATATCGGAGCGGGAAGACCCGGGATAGCATATCAGGCCAGACAGCTTGGACTTATGTTTAATGCGTTCATAGGTATTCTGATGTCTGTTGTTCTTGCAATTTTTTCCGGCAGAATACTTAAAATAGTAAGTATTGCTCCTGCTTTGTTTGAACCGGCTGAAACATACCTCAAAATTGTTGGTGGAACATGTTTTTTAAATGCGCTTATTCCTATTTTTTCCAGCTATTTGAGAGTATTTGGATATACAAAGCATTCCCTGATAGGAACTATTGTTGGAAATGTTCTTAATATAATACTTAATTCGGTATTCTTATTTGTATTTAACTGGGGAGTAATGGGAGTTGCCGTTGCCACGGTTATTTCAAGGGTTGTAAATCTTGTTATTGTAGCGGTGATGGGCGCTGTACTTATAAAAGCAAAACAAAGTCCTGATCGTATTTTGCCGCGAAAGATACTTGCGCAGATTGTTAAAATAGGTTTTCCTTCTGCATTTGAAACAGCACTTTATAATATAGCAATGACATTTATAGTGCGTTTTATGAATCAGATGGATGCGAACGGAATGAATGTCACAGCTCGTTCGTATGCTATGCAGATAGCAAATTTCTCATATTGTGCAGGAGCTGCACTGGCACAGGCTAATGCTATTATGACAGGCTGGAGAATCGGAGCAAAGGAGTTTGAAGAATGTGACAGGGGTATAAAAAAAGCAGAGATATATGGCCTTGTAATAGCCACATGCTTCTCTGTGACATTTGCACTGTCCGGACACATTATAGTGCATATATTTACGGATGATGCACAGATGATAAGTCTTGTGGTAAAATTGTTAATAATAGATATATTCCTTGAACTTGGAAGGGTGACAAATCTTGTGTATAGTCAGGCGTTAAAAACCAGTGGAGATGCAGTTTTTCCGGTTATAATGGGTGCAATTTTCATGTATCTGTTTGCGGTTGGCGGTACATATTTTCTTGGAATACATATGGGCTTTCTGGCGGTAGGAGCATATATTGCCATGGCAGGTGATGAATGTGTGAGAGCTGTTGGAATGGTACTTCGATGGAAAAGCGGAAAATGGAAAAGTAAGAGTCTTATAGAATTATAGGAGCGATTATGTATTTTGAATTAAAGGAAAATAAACCACATGGTACAAAGGATGATCCGTTCAGTACATATCACATAGAGAATGCGGGTCAGTCCTTTCAGATACCGGTACATTGGCATGATGAATTCGAAATTATATATGTAAAAAGTGGTTTTTTGACTGTAAATATATCAGGAGAGAACTATATTGGGAAACCCGGGGATGCCTTCGTTGTATCACCGGGCAATCTGCATTTTATGGGTTCAAAGACCGGTACTGTAGATTATTTTACTTTTCTTTTCCCATTGAAATATATATCATTTTATACAGATGATATACTAGATGATAGATTACTTGAGCCATTAGACAGTGGTCGCCTGATGATAAGTCCCAGTGTAAAAGATACGATAAAAGAATTGTGTGAGCAGTTAATTGAGATATATAAAACAAAAAAGAGTGAAAGAGAGTTGAACATAGCGACGCAGATAAAGACCAAAATAATTCTTTTACGATTTATTCTTGAAATGTGGGAAAAGGGATTTATAGTAGAAAATAACACAAGTGGTAGAAATATTGTAGAAAAAGAAATGGTCTCGTATATACAGCAGAATTTTACAGGAAAAATATCATTAAGGGAATTTGGGAAGCAATTTCATCTTTCTGAAAAATATATATCCAGATATTTTAAGGAGCATTTTCATATTACACTTTCACAATATGTGGCGTATTTACGATTAGAGTATGCAAAACAGCTGTTGCAAGACACCGATATTTCTGTTACAGAGGTAGCAATGCGGAGCGGTTATCAAAATATAAGCTATTTTATCAGAAGTTTTAAAAAAACATACGGAGTTTCTCCGTTAAAATACAGAAAAAAGCAAGTTGACTGTATGCAATAACATTGTATTGGCCGCGTTAGCTCTGATTTTGTAACGTTTTACGTTTTATGGAGGAAAATGATAATGTCAAAAGATGAATATTTAATTACAGATGCCCCTATAAAAGCACTGACTGTATTTGCAATGCCTATGATTCTGGGCAGCTTCTTTCAACAGGTATACAATATGGCAGATTCAATCATTGTTGGTCAGTATGTCGGTGCTCCTGCACTTGCGGCAGTTGGCGCCTGTGCCGCACTGACAAATGTTTTTATCTGTATAGCACTCGGTGCCGGGGTAGGGGCGGGAGTGCTCGTAAGTCGTTATTTTGGTGCCCAAAATTATAGCAAAATGAAAACAATTGTATCAACATCCTTGATCAGCTTTTTGATTTTAAGTGTACTTTTGGGTATTTTCGGTTTTTGTTTTTCTCGTTTTATGATGACTTCATTACAAACACCTGCTGATATACTGGAGGAAGCAGTGTTGTACCTTCGCGTTTATTTTGTGGGATTTCCGTTTCTGTTTATGTATAACATTCTTTCAACGATGTTTAACTCAATCGGTGAATCGAAGATTCCGTTAGGCCTTTTGATAGTTTCTTCTATTTTGAACATTTTTATGGACTTTTGGTTGGTGGCCGGTCTTGGTCTGGGTGTGTTCGGTGCCGCTCTCGCAACTCTTATTGCACAGGGAATTTCCGCCGTGTTCTCGCTTTTGATTTTCTTTAGCAGGATGCGTCGATATAAAAGTCCCTTTAACTGGTTTGACAGGCAGGAACTATCTTCTATGCTTCAAATTGCCGTTCCGTCTGTTCTGCAACAGTCTACAGTGTCGATTGGTATGATGATCGTGCAGGCTGTTGTAAATCCATTCGGCACGCAGGCTCTTGCAGGTTATGCAGCAACGATGAGAGTAGAGAATGTTTTTTCATTGATATTCGTATCCATTGGTAATGCAGTTTCACCATATGTTTCTCAGAACTATGGTGCAAAGAAAATTGAACGTATCAAAAAAGGGTATCATGCTGCGTTGGTGTTGGATGTATGTTTTGCAGTGCTTGCTTTTGTAGTTATTGAAACACTGCACACACAAATTTCTTCGCTATTTCTTGGTAAAGATGGAACTGCTTTGGCGTATCAAGTATCTGGCGATTATATGAGATGGCTTGGTTATTTTTTCATTTTTATGGGTATTAAGATGGCAACTGACGGAGTCCTTCGCGGACTTGGGATTATGCGTCCGTTTCTCATTGCAAATATGGTAAACCTTGCGATACGCTTGTCGGTTGCATTGATTTTTGCACCCCGTTTCGGTATTGCGTTTGTCTGGCTTGCTGTACCGGCCGGCTGGCTTGCAAACTTTTTGATTTCGTATGTGGCACTTAGAAAAAGCTGGAGAATTCAACTAAAATTATACAGCAATTAATACGGGAAAGAAGTTGGAATGATATAAAAGAATTTGAGCGATTAAAATCGATTTACACGTTTGTAAGAGATGAAATTTTGAAATGTTTATAAACAATCGGTAGATGCTGTTGGATAGATTGTTAAGGGAGGTAGGAAATGAACAAGATTATATACAGAAAGACTACAAAAGCTGATATGAAAATTCTGATGAAGCTGAGACTTGAAATGCTTAGAGAAGTGAATGGCTTGTCCGGTGAGTATGAATATGACGAGAATTTTATCTTTGAGAGCAGAAGATATTTTGAGTCAGGGGAACAGACTACGGTTATTGCGTCTGATGGAGAAACTCTTGTAGGCTGTGCAAGCTTATCCTATACATGGATTATGCCAACCTTTTCGCATCCAACAGGCAATCGGGCACATTTAATGAATGTCTATACCCGCGCAGATTACAGAAGAAGAGGAATTTCTAAGAAAATGGTTGAGATTTTGATTGATGAGGCAAAAGAAAATGGTGTGACAGAAATAAGCCTGGATGCAACAGAGATGGGAAGACCGTTGTATGAATCGTTAGGGTTTAAAGCATCTGATTCGTGTATGGTGATGGATTTGGAGGGGTGATATTGATGAAGATTATAGAGATCACAGAAAATAAAAAACAATATCTTAATTTGCTGTTATTGGCAGATGAACAGGAAACTATGATAGAACGTTATCTTTATAAAGGCAAAATGTATGTATTAGATGATAATGGGATTAAATGTGAGTGTGTCGTTACCGATGAAGGAAATGGTGTGCTTGAAATAAAAAATATTGCAACTGTTCCGGAATATCAAGGAAAGGGATATGCAAAAGCTTTAATTGATTTTATTGTTGAGAGATACGGAAAGCAATATGCTATTTTGCAAGTGGGAACAGGGGATAGCCCGCTTACAATACCCTTTTATGAAAAGTGTGGTTTTATCCGTTCACATAGCGTACCACATTTTTTTACAGATAATTACGACCATCCAATATATGAAGATGGAGTACAATTGGTGGATATGATATATTTGCGAAGACGGTTATAAAGAAAATTGTGATTTGTTAGTTTATACACAGATGCATTAATGTTGTTAGATCAATATGATCATCAATCAATAGAAAAGACAGAAGGTAATAAATCAATCTATAAAATAGAAGGTGTCAATATGATAGAAACAGAAAGACTTATTCTAAGGGAATATACAAATGTTGGTTCTTATAATACAGCTATAGCGAATGGGATGAAAAGGGTTAAAGTATATGCTGACTCTAAAAATACAATATCATATGCATATGCAATTACAAAAGCGGAATGGGAAAAATTAAGATAGTTCCCTAGTCGTGAATAACAATATTTAAAGAACAGTATTGGAGGAAAATATCTTATGTTAAATTTAATAGTGAAATATAATGAATTAACAGCAGAACAATTTATTGAATTGTGGGAAACGGTATGGGGAGATGGACCGTCTCTTGAACAGACAAGGTTAGCAATGAAACATACTTTATTCAGAGTTTCTGTATGGGATGGAGATTTCATTGTTGCTATGGCAAGAATGAATGGTGATATGGGACTTAATTACTATATTAAGGATGTTGTTGTTAGACCTGAATATCAGGGAAAAGGTATCGGAAAGATGTTAATAAATGAATTAAGAAGATTCATAAATGACAATGGAGTTAAAGGTACAGACATTTTTGTGGAATTATGTGCAGTCCCTGATAAGATTCCATTTTATGAAAAGTTTGGGTTTGAGGCAAATGAGGCACAAAGATTGAAAAAATATCATCATGTAGAGTAAAGATAAATCTCAATTAGTTTAATTCATATGGAGGGAAGCTTTTCTGGTTTTTTAAATTTGGACCAACCCTGCCGGAAGTCATTTTATATTATGACAGAATTAAGTTGATAAAACAGAAAAATTAGAAATTTTGGAGGTATAAAGAATGATAAATTTAGTAGCACTTCCGTGTTTATGTGTAGATGTTTTTGATGGAACTGATGAACTATATGCTGGCGGTGAAGCCCTTAATTTTGCAGTCCATGCATCAAAATTTGAGGAGTTCAATGTTTCAATATTGGGTGCGGTTGGACAGGATTCTTACGCAAAATTTATTATGGATTCTATTTCTGATAAGAGAATAGATGTAAGCCACGTAAGAGTAGAAAAGGATAAAGTAACAGCGAATAATCGTACATATCTTACAGCCGACGGTGACAGATATTACAAAGATGATTCATGGACGGGTGATATTGTTGATAAAATGATATTGAACCATGATGAATTGGAGTTTATCAAAAAATCAGATGTTGTATTTGTACATTTTTGGGCAGGCTGTTTTGGACAAATTATAGATTTAAAAAAGAATAACAATTTCAGATTGGCAGTGGATTTTGTAGAATATCGTAATTTTAAAGAAATGGAAAAATATGCACCATATATAGATTATTTCATGATTAGTGGAGAGAAATCAATTCTCCCAATATTTGAAGCGTTTTCAGAGAAGTATAAAGGTCTATTTAATGTGTCTTTAGCTGATAAAGGAAGTGTTACATATCATAATGGTGAAAAGTATTTTGTTCAAGCTAATAAAGTTAAAGAAGTAATTGATACTACAGGTTGTGGAGATAGTTACCATGCAGGCTTTGTATGTTCACATTTGATAAATGGGAATATTTATGAGGCTATGAGAGTTGGGACAGAATTAGCAACAGAGACGCTGTCTCATTATGGTGGATTTTAAGAGGAAGAGAGTTTTTTGGAGTTCCTGAATTTCAATGATGGTTGGAATAGTATTGGATAATCTGTTACGGTGGAAAGAAATATCGAAAACCATTAATAATAATGGGAGCCAGACAAGTGGGAAAAACTTGGTTGATGAAGGAATTTGGAAAGAATTATTATGAGAAAACAGCATATATTTCTTTTTATAACAACCAACGGATGAATGCGGTATAAATTATTTATGCTGGATGGCGAGTTAATATGCGATACAAAGATTAATTTTGCAAAAAAGGCATTTGAAGCAGTTGAGGGTGTGTTGAAGCAGACAGCTCAATAAAAGGGGTCTTATAATTATGAAAAATTTTTTGAAAATTATGCTATGTATCATAGGTTCAATTCTTGTAGGGGTTATAGTTTTTGTATTTTTTATCTCGTATACGGCAAATTACAAGAAGACAACTTGCGATACATCTGTTTCGCCAGATGGAAAACACGAATTAGTACTTCAAGCAATTGGAGAACCCAAATTCCCATTTGGTTCGGCAAGTGGAAGATTAGTTCTTATGGAAGAAAAAGATAAGATAGCTCAAGCCGATTTTGAATTGCGAAATGATGGTGGAAGTATCACAAGTAATTGTTGGATAGTTACATGGTATGAGAACTATGTAAAAGTGATTCTATCAGGAGAAGAACAATTTGATGAGCAGATTATTTTGAATTTTGATGGTACGGTAGATATGAAACAGTTGCCTGATACAGAAGTTGCAGAGCAAGAAAATGATACATCTGTTGAATATACCACGAAGCCTGATAGCATTGATCTGGGAGAATCAAATCAAAAAAATATTACAGAGCAGGTAGATAAAGCGAAAAAAGCAGAAAGCTGGACAATGGATGAAAGTAATGGAACCATGTATTTCTTTTTGGATGAACAGAATGGATGGCGTTTAGTGGTAGTAGATGCGGCTGCTGGAAGTAGATTTTACGTTATGGAACGGACTGCTGATGGCGGTGATACTTGGGAGCAAATTAACGAAGATCCTTTTGATAATCAAGCAGGCGTTGCTGAAGGGGTGATGTTTTTGGATGATAATTTTGGAATTGCAGGACTTGCAGGTGCATCTCAGTCTCATTCTACACTATATATTACAAAAGATGGAGGAAGATCATTTGGTGAGATAAAATTGCCAATGAGTACGGTTACTGAATTACCAGAATCTGCAAAAGAATATGGATTTACAGTAGAGGATTATGATTATTTAAATATGCCTCAAATAGGTGCTACAACATTGATAATAATGGTTACAACAGATAAAGGGGATAACGATGGAATTGTATTTGAATCAGAAGATGGTGGAGACACATGGAAATATAGAGGGGTAACTCAAAATTAGTAGTATTATTATAAATTGGGTAAAGGTTCAGTGGTATTGGCCTTTACCCAATTTTTTCCATGATAATAGAAAGTTAGCTGTACAGGAGATACTTTATTGTGTCCAGATATTCATGTCAGATAATATAGACATGGTTATTTCAGCAGCATTACTTCCGGTAGCGTTGTTATCGGCTCCAATATTAGTAGCAAAAAAGTATGTATTATTTACGATTTCGATATAGCCGATAAACCAGCCATTCACATCTTGTCCACCTACATGTCCGGTTCCTGTTTTTCCGTAGAATTTTCCAGTATTGGAAGAGGAAAGGCAGATGGAGTCTTTTACAGCATTGATATTTTCAGAAGAAAAACCTAAGCTATTGTTTTGCAGTTTCATCAAAAGTTCAACTTGCTCCACTGGGGAAATCTTTAAGGAGGATTCCAGCCAATAAGTGGAGAGATCGCCACTCACATTTTCATTTCCATATCCGATTTGCTGAATATAGTTGTAAATGTTAGTGGATGCAAGTTGTTCGTCTATTGATTGGAAATACCAGTTAACAGAGGATGTCATCGCAGACTGTAAGGTCTGATCAGCGTTCCATGCTTCAAACGGATAGTTTTCTCCATTCCATGCAATAAAGGAATCTTCTGGTGTAATGACACCTTCTTCCAATCCAAATAAAGCATCATATATCTTGTAAGTGGAATCCGGCGCAACTCGTAGCGTAGCATGTTCTATATCATGTATGCTCCAGACATCATTTCTAAGATCGTATAAAACAAAGCTTCCTTCGTATTTTCCAAAGTATTTAGAAAAATCTACATATGAAATATTTTCTGAGTAAGATTTCCATTGGTAGCGACTTTCGTCCGCTGCATATGTAGAAATAAAAGGTGTAAGTCCCATTATTAGAACTGTGGTCAGTATAAAAGCAGTCATGCCTTTTAATTTCTTGCAAAACGTTGGTTTCTCATAAGAGGCAATGTTGATAATGCGCCGCTTCATTTGTTTCATGTTTCCGCTAAGGCTGGCAGCAAAAGGAAAAGGAGAAAAGGAGACCTTTTCTATAAAGTTGATCAGCGTATTTCCGTAATCCTCATAATCGTCCTCTTCAAGCATTTTTAGAACAGAAGTGTCACAGGCAACTTCTCTGTCATTACGCATTTCTCTTAGTGCAAACCAGACAAAGGGGTTAAACCAATAAAGCACTCCGGCAAAGTTCATAAGATAATTGGCAATAGCATCTTTGTGCTTATAGTGCTGCAGTTCGTGTAACAGTATGTACCGCATATCGGATTCGTTGTAATCAGAGATCAGATGAATCGGCAGATAAATACACGGTTTCAAAAGTCCCACAATAATCGGAGATTTCAAAAATGCAGTACTGTAGATAGGGATATTTCTGTGAATTCCCATTTCCTCCAAACATCGATAATATAGTCTGCGTACTTCTGGGTTCTGAAGGGGAAGTGCAGATTTCTCCAAATTGCGTAGGCGGAGTGAGGATTTGATTACTAATATGATCATTGCAAAAATGCCTACAATCCATATCCCCAATAATATGTATCCGGCAATGGATGGTGTCACGCTATTTACAGAAAGTGCGAAATCATTCATCCAGTCTGTATTTCCGATTGGATGAATTCCAACAGCTTCTCCCATAGCAGTTGCGGTACTAGAAGCAGGAGAGCTTCTTAAGCTACCAAGCCACGAGAAGATTTGTGGAAATCCGATGAGACGGAACGGTATAAAGGGAACTGCCAGCAACCCAAGAAGCAGGAACCACAGATTATACTGCATCCGGCTGGACAGGTTGTTTTTGAATATCCGCTTGGCTATCAAAAGAATTCCGATGATACCGCTGATAAATACATTGCATATTAAAAAGAGTATCATAAAATTAGCCACGTTAATTTCCTCCTTTTTTTGACCTATTGGAAAGAAGGGAACGCAAGGTGTCTATTTCTGTTTCAGACAGTCTATGATTTTCTATGTAGGTAGAAAGCATTGCAGTTATGTCTCCGTTATAATAGCGCTCCAGAAAGGAATTGCTTTCATGACCAATATATTCATTTTCTTGAACTAAGGGAGTATATACAAACACTCGACTTTGTTTTTCGTAGGTAAGAGCACGTTTGTTTACTAACCGTTTTATCAAAGTTTGTATTGTTTTGGGACTCCAACTTGTGGTTTTTACTAGCCGATCAGTTATTTCGTTGGTACTTATGGGTGCATGTTTCCAAACAACTTTCATAACTTCGAATTCAGCTTCTGATATTTGTGGTAATGTACTCATAAATCCTCCTTAAATCTTACGCATGTAATAAAAATATTATAGTTGTTCCTTCGTGGAATGTCAAACTAAGAAAAGCTCTTAAAAAGGAACAATGTCAATTTATACCTTGTAATGTGCTAGTTATCCGGAATTGTTTATATTTCCTTTTGAAAATGGTAAACTTCTAAAAATAATAATCAGAAAGAAGGTATAAATATGAAGATTTTTAGTGTTCCAGCAGATTTTAATGAAAAAACAATAGATGCGTATAATGAATTGAATCAGAAATATGCAGAGGCATATGTGGGAGAGACATATGGGCAGGTGACAAAAGATTATATGCATGCATCACAGGTTGTAAAGCGTATCTTTTCAATGTATCTCAAAGGAATGAAATTTGCTGAAATCGCTAGGACACTTAAAAATGAAGGGATTCTTTCACCAAGTCAATATAGATATGCAAATATAGGTGATAAAGAAAAGCTTGATAAAGCAAAAGACTGGTATTATGTACGGGTAAAAGACATATTAAAGGATCAGCAATATGTGGGTGACTCTGTTCATGGTAAGTTAGGAGGAAAGTTAGGTGAGCACAGAACCAAAAGAAGGAACAATAAGGAAGATTGTCCAAAATGGAGAGGTTTGACTTGGAGCTTATTCGTCAGGTTGTAAAGTGTATCACAATGTATGATGACGGCAACATTCAATTTGAGTGGAATGTGGATGACTTTATACAGGTTCAATGATATACTTCATATAAGACCATTTTCAAGAACTATCGTTTTTTGATGGTTCTTGAAAATAAATTTTTTTGGGCTTTACTTGACACAAGCAGAGGTGGATCACTGTTGTGGAGTGGTGATTTAATATATGTGCCACAAATCTTGAAAAATTTTTAATTTGTGGCATAAAATAGCGAGATATTTTAACAGGAGATAAACATGGAAAAAGACTCAGGCAAATGGATCATGTATGGTGTAGACTGGGATGATCCGGAGTGTATTCATACAGTAGATGAGGCAATAGAATATATAAATGAGATTGGCTTCCTACCGCTTTTTAGAAATGATATACCGGGATTTTCGCTGGAAGAACGAACCGTGCCGGAGTACTGGTGGTGTGAGGATGTTGACAGAGATCCATGGATGTGGCGGGCGGTTATCGCAAGAAGACATGACATCGTATATGGCAAGTTTTTTAATAAAAAGGCAGGTTTTATATCGAGAAAATGGCTTCCTGTATTTGCCAATTACAGACGGGATGGATATGATTTTGATGCGCTGTATGAGGATGGAAAAGCCCCGAATAAGCATAAAAAGATCATGGATCATTTTATGGAAGCACATGTAGATACAGAACTGTATTCCAACGAACTGAAGAAAATGGCAGGGTATGGAAAAGACGGCGAAAAGGGATTTGATGGAGCTGTCACCAATCTTATGATGCAGATGTATCTTTGTAATTGCGACTTCAGAAAACGTGTAAATAAAAAAGGACTGGAGTATGGTTGGGATGTGGCGGTTTACTCGTCTCCGGAACATATCTATGGATATGATTATGTAACATCCTGTTACAAGGATGATCCGCAGGAGTCATGGAATACGATCATCCGACACATGCATGATATTTATCCGATCGCAACAGATGCACAGATAAAAAAGCTTTTGAAATAGAATCAAAGAAATTTATTATATTTAATTAAATTTATCTTATGTGCAGGATAGGAGCACATATGACAGGCAGGAAACAGCAGGTTGCTTTTTATAAAACAGATTCTCCTGTATGATATGAATAAAGGAGGACGAGTCATGGAAACAAAAAATATTATTTTTGAACTTCGTACAAAGAGAGGCATGTCACAGGATGAACTGGCTGAGAAAATAATGGTGACGAGACAGGCTGTATCACGTTGGGAGAATGGAGAGACAATTCCTAACACAGATACTTTAAAGCTTTTATCGAAGGAATTTGATGTATCGATCAATACACTACTGGGAGAGCCTAGAAAACTTATCTGCCAGTGCTGCGGAATGCCGCTTGAGGATGACACAATCATAGGACATAATAGTGATGGTTCATTGAATGAGGACTATTGTAAGTGGTGTTATGCGGATGGAACATATACCTATAGTGATATGGATGAATTGATAGATGTCTGTGTTAAACATATGGTAGACGAAAATGTTACAGAGAATCAGGCGCGTGTTTATATGAAGAAACTTCTTCCAAAATTGGATTACTGGAAAAGATATGAAGAACTGAGTGACAATGGTCAGTTTGATCAATTCAAGAAGGAGCTGATCAGAGAAATTAATGATCTTCATGTAGAAGGTCTGCCTGAGGTAAAAAGACTGAATGCCCTTGTTGGAGAATATGTGAATTTAGAATACAGGCTTCCGAATGGAGAAAAAGTGAAATTCCTGGATGACCGGAAAACATATTTAGGCAATCAGCTTGAATGTGAATTTGGCGGAGACAGATACTTTGGAGTTCTTGCAGATATGGATTTTATTCTGATTTCAACATATGAAGCTCAGGGCAAAGATCCGGAACTGATAATTTACAAAAAAAGATAATTGCTTGACAAATCATCTTTTTGTGCTATACTTCGTACCAACAGAATAGTAAAAAATAAGTACGCAAGGGTGTGTTACATCGGTTGCGTACTTTTTTTGTTTTATGAAATACAAGGGAGGTGGAAACTGGTGAAGACCCTTGAAACAAATGACTGGCTGGTCATGAACAGTATCATATACAAGATCTACACAACCGGTGATTTTGATGCCATGCGGACACAGTTTCTGGAACAGATCAAGACCGTCATAGATTTTGACAGTGCAGATTTTTATCTGGCATCATCAAATGAGAAAGAAAATCTGGAACGTCCGGTATTCCTCAACTGTGATGAAGACTTGTCAGATATTTATGAGAATATGGATTACAGCCGTGGTATTATGTTCAGTGGCAGGAGTATGGTATACCGGGAAACTGATATCATATCTGATGAGAAAAGAGTTCAAACCGAATATTATCAAAGAGTATATAAGCCAAATAACTGGCATTATGCGTTACAAATGATATTTGGACGGAACAAACATTTTCTGGGCGTGGTGACACTATATAGGACGATTGGTAAAGAGGACTTTACATATGAAGATGTATTCCTGATGGATATGCTTAAGGATCATATGGCATACCGGTTGTCACAGGACAGAAACAATCAGATGACCAGTCAGGAGAAACTGACGCTGACACAGGCAGTAAAGACTTATGATCTGACGAAGCGGGAGCAGACCATATTGCAGCTTTTGCTGCAGGGAATGGAGAATACGGAGATCTGTGACCATTTATCCATAACGGTAAATACACTAAAGAAGCATATTTTAAATATTTACCGGAAACTGGGAATTCGAAACCGTGTTCAGATGTTTAAACTGATTAAAGAAAAAGAGTAGTTAGTACTATAAAAGTAGTAGAAAAATGGTAATCCTGTTCTATTGAAGAATTAATTTGAAAGTAGTATATTTTCGTTAACAAGCAAAGGAGCTGTTCAGAGATGAACGGCTCTTTTTTGTTATATTAGTTGTATGTTGCAGATTGGAGGAAGAAAGAATGAAAGAAATCATATTAATAATCAGACCGGAAAAGCTGGAAGTATTAAAAAGCATATTGGATGAGAAGAATTGTGGTGGTATGACGATCTCAACCGTTATGGGATGCGGAACACAGAAAGGAACTGTTGAGGGCGTAAATGAGATTAAAGGCTTTAAAACTACGATCAATCTTCTTCCAAAAGTAAGAGTTGAAGTAGTAGTTGAAGATTCCAAGGTAGAACAGATTATTCTGGATGTCAGAGAAAAGGTAGCTACCGGACATGTCGGAGATGGTAAGATCTTCATTCGAAATATCGAAGAGGCTATACGAATCCGTACCGGTGAACGAGGAGAAAAAGCATTATAGAGAAATTTGAAAAAGAGGTGATATGATTTGGCAAATGTTATAGTTGATATCAAAGACGTAAATAAAATATACGGAACAAATCATGTTGTAAAAGATCTGAATCTGCAGGTAGAGGAAGGCGAGTTCCTGACATTGCTTGGATCATCCGGATGCGGTAAGACGACAACGCTTCGTATGATCGCAGGATTTGAAGAACCGACGACAGGCTCCATTCAGGTAGAGGGTGAGCCGATTGAAGATAAAGAGCCATTTGAGAGAAATGTAAACACTGTCTTTCAGAGTTACGCTTTATTTCCACATAAGACCATATATGACAACGTAGCATATGGTCTTAAGATGAAAAAGGTTCCAAAGAAAGAGATCAAAGAACGGGTAACGGAGATGTTAGAGATGGTTCAGTTATCCGGATTTGAGAAACGGTATCCAAGTCAGTTGTCCGGTGGACAGAAGCAGCGAGTTGCGATTGCAAGAGCGTTGATCAATCGTCCGAAGGTTCTGCTGTTGGATGAGCCGCTTGGTGCATTGGATCTGAAGCTTAGAAAACAGATGCAGCTGGAACTGAAACGGCTGCAGAAGAAATTACATATCACATTTATCTATGTTACACATGATCAGGAAGAAGCGCTTACGATGAGCGACAGGATAGCTATTATGCATGATGGTGTCATGGATCAGATCGGATCACCGACAGACATCTATGAAAGACCGGCAACCAAGTTCGTAGCAACCTTCATCGGAGAGACAAACGTATTTGACGGAACGATCAAATCGATCGTAAACGGAAAAGCGGTTATAGGAATTGAAAATGGAGATGTAACAACCTCCGGTTCCGCGACCGAGACAGAGGAAAAGAACACCGGATTTTCAGTTGGTGAATTTGTAACTGTTTCTGTTCGACCGGAAAAGCTTCATTTTTCGGCAGAACCGGTAGAGGGCTTCAGCGTACCGGCACTGGTCAAGGATTATATCTATGTTGGCTCAGTCGTCAAATGTCTGGCGGTTCTTCCAAATGGAAATGAAGTAAAGATGGAACGTCTGGCAGGCGAAGAACTTCCAAAATCCGGTGACAAAGTATTTATCTGCTGGAATCCGGAGGATGCGGTATTGATCCACAGTCTGGATAACAGCTTCTATCAGAGTCTGGAAAATATAACACTGGCATAAGGAGGTGTTTGATATGAATAAAAAGAGATTCAGAGAAAAGACACTTCCGGCAACGATCATGGTAGGGCCGGTGACCTTATGGCTGATCCTGTTGGTAGCGGTTCCACTCATCTATATACTGGTCATGAGTTTTTGCAGTATTGATCAGTATTACAATGTAACATTTCAGTTCACATTCGATAATTACAAACATCTGGCGGACAGTTCTTATATTAAGATCTATGTTCAGTCACTTGTGATCGCATTACTTACAACCGTGATCTGTATCGTGCTTGCATATCCGTTTACCTATATTATTGCAAGGACAAAGAGCAGATCAAAGAATCTGTTATATATGCTGGTTATCATTCCGTTCTGGACGAATTCACTGATCCGTATCTATGGATGGAAGACATTCCTTGGTTCATCCGGCTGGTTGAATACCGTGCTTATGAAGCTGCATCTGATATCAGAGCCATTGAACCTCTTATATAATCAGGGAACTACCGTATTTGGTATGGTGTACTGCCTGTTCCCATTTATGGTACTTCCGCTTTATACCGCGATTGGCAAGCTGGATCATACTTTACTGGAGGCTTCCTCTGATCTTGGAGCCAAGGGCTGGCGGACTTTCTTTGAAGTGATCCTGCCGCTGACAGCCAGCGGAATTTTCTCCGGCTGTATCATGGTATTTATCCCATGTCTTGGATATTTCTTTGTATCGAATATCTTAGGTGGTGGAAATGCAGATGTTATTGGTAACCTGATCGAGCGTCAGTTCAAGAGTGGAAATAACTGGCCGCTTGGTGCAGCCTTATCCATCATATTAATTGTTATCACATTGATCCTCGTCAAACTGTACCAGAAGACAGGCGGCGATATGGATAGTCTGGGGGTGTAAACGATGAGCAGAAAAGCAAAAGTAAGAACAAAGAGTATTCTTTCAAAGATCTTTTGTTCTCTGATTTATATTGTATTGTTTATGCCGATTGCAGTTGTTGTAGTGAATTCTTTTAATGCAACGACATCAAAACCATATCTGACCTGGAAGGGGTTTACATTTGACTGGTATGTGAAATTGTTTGAAAATCAGTCGCTTCTTACATCCTTTGGCAATACGATGATCATAGCATTGGTCACAACTGTACTTTCAACGATTATAGGTACGCTCGGTGCGATCGGAATGTACAAATATAAATTCAAAGGAAAAGGGATCATAGACGGACTTTTATATATCCCGGTCGTTATTCCTGAGATTGTAATGGGTATATCCTTACTTACGGTATTCGCAAAGGTCTCGATCCCAAGAGGTATGCTTACATTGATCATTGCACATATCACCTTCTGTGTGCCATATGTTATCTTCAATGTCAGGGCAAGATTATCCGGCTATGATATTTCGATTGAAGAAGCAAGTATGGATCTGGGAGCTAACCGCATTCGTACATTCTGGGAGATCACACTTCCGGTTTTAAGACCCGGCATTACAGCCGGTGCATTACTGGCATTTACGTTATCGATTGACGACGTTATCATAAGCTACTTTGTAAATGGTAATACGATGACTTATCCGTTACAGGTTATGGCAAGTATTAAGAGTGGAGTAGCACCTGATGTAAATGCATTATCAGCGCTGATCTTAGCAGGCACGATCATCTTTGTTGTCCTGACTCAGGGCAATCTGTTTAAGAAGAAAAAACAGTAGCTGTATAGAATGAAACAGTAAACAATTTATAGAAGTAACCGAACAAGGTTCAAGAGTAGAAGGGAGACATAATTATGAAGAAAAACAGAAAAAGAGCAGTAAGTATTGCATTATCACTTGTTCTTGCAATGACAGCAGTAAATATCACAGGCTGTGGTAAGAAAGCAGACAGTACAAACGGAGAGTTAAACCTGTTCATCTGGACAGAGTATGTACCGGATGAAGTAATTAAGGATTTTGAAAAAGAATATGGAATTAAAGTAAATGTATCAACATTCTCATCCAATGAGGATATGCTTGCAAAGGTAAAATCAGAGGATGAAGGAACTTATGATATCGTACAGCCGAGTGACTATATGGTAGAATCCATGATCGCTCAGGGAATGCTTGAGAAGTTGGATCAGGATGCACTTACCAATCTGTCAAATATTGGTAGTCAGTATCTGGATCCTACATATGATCCGGGCAATGTCTACTCCGTTCCTTATCAGGGTGGGGTGGCAGCGATCGCAGTCAACACCGACAAGGTATCAACAGATATTAAGGGATACGCAGATCTCTTTGATCCTTCATTAAAAGGACAGATCGTAGCACTGGATGACTACAGAGCAGTTATCGGTATGACGGAGAGAAGCATGGGACTCAGCATGAATGAAACAGATACAGCAAAGCTTGCCGAGGTTGAAACGAAGCTTCTGACATTAAAGGATAATATCGCAGTATATGACAGTGACAGTCCAAAGTCATCTCTGATCAGCGGAGATTGTAATGTTGGTTACTGCTGGGCTGCTGAAGTAGCGCTTGCTATGGATGAGAACCCATCGATCAAGATTGTATTCCCTGAAGAGGGCGCATATAAATTCATTGATAACTGGGCAATCGCAAAGGGTGCCAAGAACTATGATAATGCAATGAAATTCATCAACTATATGTGTGATCCGGATGTTGCTACAAAGGTTATGGCGGAATACCCATATCTGAATGCGAATGCAACTGCAGTGGAGGCAAATGAAGATTACAGGAACAATGAAGCAAAGAATGTACCGGTTGAGGTATTTGAAAAAGGTGAATTTGTTGGAAATCTTGATACAGATACATTGACTGTTTACAACGATATGTGGAACAAATTAAAGCAGTAATACAAAACGGCAAAAGGCAGACAAAAAAAGTTGATCAGGAGGAGTAAGATATATGGAACCAAAAAAGATGTATATTGATGGTGAGTGGGTAACAGGAAGTATGGAAAAGCCGTTTGACGTTATCAATCCGGCGACCGGAGAAGTGCTCGCGCAGGTCTATGAAAGCAGTGTAGAAGATACCAGACGTGCGATCGCTGCGGCAAAGAAATCATTTTACCAGACAAGAGAGTGGCGTGATATGGATTCCCAGACCAGAAGTGATATGATTCTAAAGATCGCAGATCTGATCGACAAATATGCCGATGAACTGGCAATGCTGGATACTCTGGATAATGGTAAGCCGCTTCGTGAAGCAGAAGGAGATATCAGTGATGGTATTCATTGCTTCCGTTATTACGCAGGTCTTTGCAAGACTCCGCATGGTGGTGTATATGAGGTAAATGATGGATTTGGTAAGATGCATTCATATGAGACCAGAGAGCCGGTCGGTGTCTGTGCGCAGATCACTCCATGGAATTATCCGTTTTTGATGTCTGTCTGGAAGCTGGCTCCTGCACTTGCAGCAGGAAACAGTATCGTGTTTAAACCAAGTCCCAAGGCTCCGCTTTCAACAATCCGGTTATTCGAGATCTTTGAAGAAGCAGGACTTCCGAAGGGCTGTGTCAATCTGTTACAGGGTGATGCTGAGGTCGGAACGGAAATGGGCGAGAATACCGATGTTGATATGATCACATTTACAGGAAGTACCAGAGTCGGTCAGAGCCTGATGAAAGCAGCCGCTACAAATGTGAAGAAGATCGGACTGGAGCTTGGTGGTAAATCACCAAATGTCATTTTCGCAGATGCAGATCTGGATGGCGCTGTAGAGTGGGCAATGATCGGTATTTTCTTCAATCAGGGAGAGGTATGTTCCGCAGGATCCAGAATCATCATAGAAGAAAGCATCCATGATGAGTTTGTTGCCAGATTAAAGAAAAAGGCGGAAGCCATGACGATCGGCAATCCGGTGAACAATCCGGATATCGGACCAGTCATTACGGAAAAGGATATGGAGAAAGTTCTGTCTTACATAAAGAGTGGTATCGAGGAAGGCGCAACACTTGTAACAGGTGGTGAGCGCTATACAGAAGGAGAATGTGCAAAGGGCTACTTTATACGTCCAACGATCTTTGATAATTGTACTTCGGATATGAAGATCGTCCGTGAGGAGATCTTTGGTCCCGTTGTCAGCATCCAGACCTTTAAGACAGAGGAAGAAGCGATTGCGATGGCAAATGATACTGTATATGGTCTTGCCGGAGCTGTATTTACTTCAGATATAACCAGAGCACATCGTGTGATCAGTGAGCTTCGCGCAGGTATCACATGGATCAACTGCTACAACCCAACCTTCAATGAAGCACCTTGGGGCGGTTATAAGATGAGCGGTATCGGCAGAGAGCTTGGCGTTCATGGTATCGAGGAATATCAGGAGGTTAAGCAGATCAATATTAATCTGAATCCGGGTATCGTAGGCTGGTATGAACACTAGATAAAACAGACCGTTCACTTTCTGAAAAATGAAGGTGGGCGGTTTTTTATTGCTTTTTAATGCGTTTCAAATATCGAATGATTTGGCGAATAACAGAAATAGGGTAGAAAATGATACTTCGATAGAGGTATGACGATGGAATTACAAGTCGGTTATATGAGTTGAATATACTTATATTTAATTACATATAACAGATAAATGGTAGATAAATGGTATAAATTAGTAATTGAAAAAGAGCATGAGATACGATAATATACAGACATAGAAGCAAAGGAGCTTGTGAACAGGTCACAGGCTCCTTTTTTTCAGTTTAAAGATGAATATATTTTAAGGAGGATTTTAATATGAGTTATGAACAGGTAAGTAAGGATTTGGAAAAGGTAATTGGTTATATCCATTCAGATGAATTAACAGATGATGAAAAGAAATTAATGACAGAACAGACATTAGATTATTTTGATAATTATGTAAGCCCGGGCTGGTTAAAATACAGAAAGTCAGTATCTACCAACTCAGCAGTGCTTGAGTGGAAAGATCATGACGGTGTATGTGATGGCTTATATGGTGAAGAATTCATTGACTGTCTTGGTGGTTTCGGTATTTATACATGTGGTCATAGAAATCCGGAGATCCTTGATACCGTAAAGGCACAGCTTGATCATCAGGCGCTTCATTCACAGGAGCTGTTGGATCCGCTTCGTGGATATCTTGCAAAGGCAGTTGCAGATATCACACCGGGTGATCTTCAGTATTGTTTCTTTACAAATGGTGGTGCAGAGGCAGTCGAAATGGCATTGAAGCTTGCCAGAATCGCAACAGGCGGAAGATGGTATATCTCAACCGTTGGTGCATTCCATGGTAAATCAATGGGTGCAATCTCAATGGGTGGTAAGAATACATACAGAGTTCCATATACACCTATGGTACAGCAGGTACAGCATGTAGAATATGGTAATGCAGAGGATGCAAGAAAGGCAATCCGTAACCTGATCGCTGTTGGTGAAAAGGTTGCAGCCATGATCGTTGAACCAATTCAGGGCGAGGCTGGTGTTATCGTTCCACCGGAAGGATATCTGACAGAGTTAAGACAGATCTGTGATGAGTATGGTGTAGCGTTGATCTTTGATGAGATCCAGACAGGTATGGGTCGTACCGGTACAATGTGGAGATGCGAAGCAGAAGGCGTAACACCGGATATCATGACATTCGGTAAAGCATTTGGTGGTGGTATCATGCCAATCACAGGTATTATCTGTAAGCCATCCATGTGGGTACAGCAGTTGATCGACAACCCATGGTTACTTGGTTCTCCTACATTTGGTGGTAACCCTGTATGTTGTTCGGCAGCGATCGCAACGATCAAATACATGATTGATAATGATATTCCAGGACAGTGTGCAAGCAAAGGTAAGATCTTAAAGGCAGGACTTGAAAGTCTGAAGGCAAAATATCCTGAGATCATCGATGATGTCAGAGGTGTTGGTCTGATGCTTGCTGTTGAGTTCGTTACATCTGATATCGGTTACAGCATCGCAAAGGGCTTGTTCTCAAGAGGTGTTATGACAGCCGGAACACTTGTAAACTCCAAGTGTATCCGTTTCGAGCCGACAGCGGTTATTACAGAGGAACAGATCGCAGCCGTTATCGAGCGTATGGATGCGGCACTTGCTGATACGAAGAAAGAATATAATCTGTAAATTCATCGGTATATTATGATGGAAAATCATCTGACCATAGTATAGGCAATGATTTTTCGGATGAATAGAATGTGCAAAGTACATATAAGACTACCGTTTATTCGGATACAGATTTGATCGTCAGTTGAAACTGCTATGATCAGACTGCCGGATGGACGGTAGTTTTGTTTTATAGAAATATTTATCCTGTAAAGCAATTTTGTTCTGGGGTAAAAGAGTCGAAACGGCTCTTTGTATTTATACATAAATAGGGTATAATAAAGCTATTCATTCTATATGGGGAGGTATATACAGATGAGAAAATTAAAGATCACATTTAACGCGCCGGTGACGCTGGGCTTTGTATTTATTTGTTTTGTTGTAACGCTGCTTGGGGTACTGACCGGTGGCGGAAGTACCCGGTTATTATTTATGACATATCATTCATCGCTTACAAATCCACTCACATATCTGCGATTCTTTACACATGTATTCGGGCATGCAGGATGGAGTCATTTTATCGGAAATGCCTCCTATCTGTTATTGCTTGGACCGATGTTAGAAGAAAAATATGGTTCGAAAGAAATGTTGGAAGTGATCGGTGTAACAGCACTTGCGACCGGTATTGTGAATTACATCTTTTTCTGGAATGTAGCACTTTGTGGAGCGAGTGGTGTCGTATTTGCATTTATCGTGCTGGCGTCCTTTACCGGATTCCGAGCAGGCGAAATTCCGTTATCCTTTATTCTGGTTGCGATCATCTTTATCGGACAGCAGGTATATGAAGGTATCGTAGTACAGGACAATATCTCGAATATGGCACATATCGTTGGCGGTATTGTGGGTGCAGTTGTCGGATATAATCTGAACCGGAAATAAACGGTGTGATATTTGCAAGGGAGGACTTCTCAAATGAATCGAACATGTGAAATACATGACACCATATTGCAGGATAATCTGAAATTGAGAGAAAGACCGCTTAAGGTTCTGGCGGCTGTTGATTCTTTTAAGGGCAGTATGACATCTGTTCAGGCAGGCATGGCGGTTAAAAAAGGTCTGGAGAAAAATTATAAGAATTGTGAGATCGAAGTGGTTCCGGTTGCAGATGGCGGAGAGGGAACCATGGATGCGATCGCCTATGGGAAATCGAACATGAAACGTCATACAGTTAATGTAACAGGACCGCTTGGACAGGTCGTAAAGGCTTCTTATATCAGTTATGATGAAGAAGGAGAAAAAGTAGCATTAATCGAGATGGCTGAGGCAGCAGGACTTCCGCTTGTACCGGAGTCAGCCAGAAATCCGATGCATACAACTACATATGGAGTAGGCGAGATGATAAAGGATGCCATGCTGCATGGATGCCGGAGCTTTATTATAGGGATTGGCGGAAGCGCAACAAATGATGCCGGGATCGGAATGCTGCAGGCACTTGGATGCCATTTTCTTGACGAACATGGAAACGAAGTTTGCTATGGAGCAGAAGGACTTTCCAAAGTATGCTGGATTCACACAGAGGATATGTTACCGGAGCTTTCAGCATGTTCATTTCAGATTGCCTGTGACGTTACAAATCCGCTGGTTGGCGAGAATGGATGCAGCTATATCTTTGCACCGCAAAAGGGAGCAGATGCTCAGATGTTAGAGAACATGGAGAAATCCATGGTGCGTTATGCAGATCTGGTGGAACAGCAGAACTGGTCAGGCTGTAAGCAGGATAAAGTGCAAATGAATACAGACCTGGAGAAATGTCAGATGGACAGCATAATAAATCGTATGACACCGGGAGCAGGTGCAGCAGGCGGCCTAGGATATGCATTTCTGATGTTCCTGCATGCAAGATTACGACCGGGAATTGATATAGTATTTGATGAGATTCATTTAAAAGAAAGAATAAAAAATGTCGATCTGGTTATTACCGGAGAGGGTAGGATGGATGCACAGACGTTAATGGGAAAAACTCCGGCAGGCGTAGCGAAACTTGCAAAAGCACAGAAGAAAAAAGTGGTTGCATTTGCTGGCTGCTTCGGGAAAGGCATCGAACAATGTATGGAGAGCGGCTTGTTTGATGCATGTTATTCCATAACCGACGGACTTTCCGAAGAGGAACGAGGGAGAGCCATGCAGACAGAATGTGCCATGCAGAATATGGAACGAGCTGTGGAGGAGAAACTATAGCAAATAAGAAAGCCTGAATAGAGCAGTAAACTCTATTTAGGCTTTTTATGTAAGAACATTTAAAAGTCATATGACACTGTTAAGATAGGCGTAAGGAGGTAAGAAATATGACATATCAGATACTGATGATTGAAGATGATGAACAGATCTGCGAAGTGGTGAAAGATTACTTTACCAGAGAAAGTGAAAATGAGATCGTGGTACGGACGGCACAGAACGGACAGGACGGGCTGGATTTATTTGAGACGGAACGGGTGGATCTTGTATTGTTAGACATCATGCTTCCGGGAATGGATGGCTTTGCGATCTGCCGGGAGATGCGCAGGACGAGCATGGTTCCGATCCTGTTTTTAACAGCCAGAAGTTCCGAACGGGATATCCTGCTTGGCTATGATCTCGGCTGTGACGATTATATCATCAAACCATTTTCTCTTGTGACCTTATATGCGAAATGCAAGGCACTGATCAGACGGTCAAAGGATCTCAGCAGAACCGGAGAGTTGGTCTGTGGCAGGATACATATGAAGCCATCGGAGTATAGAGTCCTTGTGGATTCTCAGGAAATAGAACTTGCGCCAAAAGAGTTTGCATTGTTGCGGATGTTGCTTGAGAACAAAAATAAGACTGTGGCAAGAGAACGGCTGCTGATCGGTGTATGGGGTTATGATTATGAAGGCAGTGATCGTTGTGTGGATAATCACATTCGAAAGATTCGAAAACATCTTGGAAGTGCAGGAAAGCAGATTAAAACAGTGATAGGAAATGGATATCAGATACGGGGTGACGACGATGAAAAAGAACAAAAAGAATGATAAAAAAAGAAATGCATTATTGTCGGAGCGGCAGAAAAGAAAAAGACAAAAGATAAAAAGAAAATGGATATGGATTTCATCTGGCATTATAGCAGTCAGCATAATATTGTATCTGCTGGTGATCGGTTATTACAGAAATCAGGTCAATCTGGAATTAAAAGAATATTTTCAGGTATCAACAAATAGTGTCAGTGCAAGTTTGGCTGAATGTCAGGAAGATATTGCAGGTATGACAGATATAGAGGAAGCCCGTAATAGAATACAGGAGATCTTTGCGGAGGAAAATACACCATATTTTTTGACAGCAGTTTACAGGCGGCATTTGGAAAGCTCAGATGCAGTAGACAATATAGAAGAAAAAGACGGTGTAAATGCTGCAGATGAAAATCAAGAAACAGAAACTACGAAGCATACAGACGAAAATGATACAGAAAAATTAGAACAACAGGTACAGGATATAGAGGATGATATGGAGCAGATGCAGTCCGAAGTACAGATGCATTCACCGATTATGCCTTCTTTCCGACAGGTGGTTCAAAATGCTGATGCAGGGGAATTTGCATGGAGTCTTCATGGCAGAGTAGATAATGCCAATCAGTATAGTAAGACGAGCAGGTATTTGCTGGCTAAGATGGAGACTTATGGAGCACATCCGGCAGATATAACAGAGAGTATAAGTGGTTGTTTGGGTGGAAACTATTATTTTAAAAGTCAGTATGTCGTTTTTGACAATGATATATATTATATCGTATCCGCTATGTATGCAGATCCATTTGGCTGGCATACAGAAGGCATCTGGTTATTTTATGGAGGGCTTGCAGTTGTATTTCTCATTATAATTGCAACGATCCTGACGGCATTTATATCCTGTAGACGGACATTTTCACAGATGGAAGATGCAGAGAGAAAAGAAACGGTTATTATAGCACTTGCACATGATGTAAAAAGTCCATTGATGGCAATTTCCGGGTATGCAGAGAATCTGAAACAGTTAAACCAGACAGGAGAGTGCCGGCATTACATAGATGTTATTTTGGAAAATACATCTTACATGAATGAACTTTTATGTCAGTTAAGCGAGTATATCAAGCTTGGTAAAATGGAAGCGTTACAGACAGAGTCTGTAAGCATCGAACAGATATGGGAGCCGTTACAGGAACGGTATCAGAATCTTCTGGATGAAAAAGGTTTGGAGGTAAGAATGTCAGGAAACTGTACGGTAAAAGGTGATCCGCTGATGCTTTCTCATATGTTAGAGAATCTGTTTGTAAATGCAATTAAGTATTCACTGAAAGGAAGTGTGATCCGGCTGGTATTAAAGGAAGATCATCTGATCCTTAGCAATCCGATGGAACAGCCGATTACAACCGATCCGGAGGAGTTATGGAAGCCATTTGTAAAGGGAGACGAAGCAAGAACCGGCAGAAGCGGAAGCGGAATCGGATTGAGCATCGTGCAGGAGATCATGCAGATATTTGGCTACCACGGAAGTTTAAAAACAGAAGACGGTGAATTTGAAATAATGATTTATTTTTAAATAGAGAGTAGAAATTTTAAATAGTAGATTGACAGTGGTCTTACTATTAGGTAACAAGCCTATCCACTCTGTGTAACTTCAAACTAACCTCGATCAAGTCGAGCTAAGGTCTCAGTTACGAATGTCGGTACTTGGGCAGCGTATTTTGCTGCCTTATGTACCGCTACATGAGGATAGAATGAGAATGTCTTGTGTAATAATAGGTAAGACCACTGTCAATCTGTTTTGTATAGTTTACAGTTAGAATACGCCAGAATCGCATTGCAAACACATGGAAAATAGGCTATATTTATGGGTGGTACTGTTAGTTCCATGTAACAGGAAGTAAGAGGAAATTTGTATGAATGAAAACGAGATTTCAGAGATGATCGAGCTTGCGATGCAGGCAAGAACAAAGGCATATGCGCCATATTCGAATTTTCAGGTGGGAGCCTGTGTAAAGATGGAGAATGGAAGTTATTATACAGGATGCAACATAGAGAATGCTTCCTATGGGGCAACAAACTGTGCGGAACGGACGGCTGTTTTTAAGGCAGTCAGTGAAGGGTGCAGAAAGCTGTCTGCGATCGCGATCGTTGGCGGACTAAAGAACGGAGAATGTGACTATACTTATCCATGTGGGATATGCAGACAGGTCATTGCCGAATTTGCCGAACAAGGCTGCGTGATCGTTGTAGCAAAGAACAAACAGGAATATAGGATGTATTCGGTAGAAGAGCTGCTTCCGGAGACATTTCATTTGAATAAAGAAGAATAAAGGAGACATCAGATTGAGAGACTTAAAAGAATTAACAGGGTATGACATCATAACAGAAGAAAAGATCCCTGAAGTAAATGGAACAGGTTATATCTTAAGCCACAAGAAGACAAAGGCCAGAGTGCTTGTAATTGCAAATGATGATGAGAACAAGGTGTTTAATATCGGATTCCGGACACCGCCGTATGATGATTCCGGTATTCCGCATATTCTGGAACATTCGGTATTATGCGGTTCCAGAAAATATCCGGTAAAAGACCCGTTTGTAGAACTGGCAAAGGGTTCATTAAATACGTTTTTAAATGCAATGACATATTCTGATAAGACGGTATATCCGATTGCAAGCTGTAACGAAAAGGATTTTGAAAATCTTATGGATGTCTATCTGGATGCGGTATTCTATCCGAATATTTATGAACATACAGAGATTATGCGTCAGGAAGGCTGGCATTATGAACTTGAAACTGTAGAAGGGGAACTGATCTATAATGGTGTTGTGTTTAATGAGATGAAGGGTGCATTTTCATCTCCGGAACAGCAGATGTATTCAAAGATTGAAAAACTTCTTCTTGCTGACACACCATACAAGAATGAATCCGGTGGTGATCCTGCAGCGATTCCAACATTAAGCCAGGAACGTTTTCTTGATTTTCACAGAAAGTATTATCATCCGTCAAACAGTTATATTTATCTGTATGGTGATCTTGATATGTATAAGGAATTGGACTATATCGATAAGGAGTATCTCTCGAGCTTTGATTATAGAGAGATTGATTCTACGATCGCTGTGCAGACAGCCTATGAACAGATGAAGGATGAGAGCTGCTTTTATTCGATCGCAGAAAATGAAAGCGAAGAAAATCAGACATTTTTAACCTATAATATGGTAGTTGGCAGCAGCCTTGATAAGAAGCAGTCCGTTGCCATGAATATACTGGAATACGCAATTATGGACGCTCCGGGCGCACCATTGAAGAAAGCATTAGTAGATGCAGGGATCGGAGAGGATGTCTTTGCTTCCTTTGATGATGGGATCCGGCAGACAATCTTTACAATCGTAGCAAGAAATGCAAATATGTCCGATAAGGAACGTTTTGTGTCTGTGATCAGGGATACATTGACCGATCTTTCCGGGCATGGAGAAGAAGGAAAGGCGATCGATCGGACTTCGATTGAGGCTGCGATCAATAATTTTGAGTTTAAACATAAGGAAGCAAACTTCGGCAGATTTCCGAAGGGGCTTATGATGGGTCTGGATGCATTTAATACATGGCTGTATGATGATGCATCTGCACTTGAAATGTTTAAGTTAAATGAAGTATATGATGAATTGAAAGAAAGTCTGAAAACCGGATATTTTGAAGAACTGATCTGGGAAAAGCTGGTTCAGAATACCTTTGGTATGATTTTTGTTATGAAGCCGAAGAAGGGGCTTGATAAGGAGAATGATGCAGCAGAGAAGCAGAAGCTTGCAGACTATAAGGCCTCTCTTACGGAAAATGAGCTTGAACAGGTTGTATCAGATACAAAGGAATTAAAATTATATCAGGAGACACCATCTCCGGCAGAGGATATGGAGAAGGTTCCGTTGCTTAGTATTTCTGATATCAGAAAAGAGATCCATCCGTTAAAGAACCGTGAGGACAGCATTTATGGTATGCCATTAATAAGTCATGATATCTTTACTAACGGAATTGGTTATCTGGAGTTTATATTTGATATCAATGATCTGGATGCAGAGTTTGTTCCATATGTAGAGCTGCTCACCAGCATTTTCAAATATGTGGATACAGAGCATTACACATATGGTGAACTGTCCAATCAGATCAATTTCCATACCGGTGGTATCGGATTTTCTACAGGAGCCATGTATAAGGATGGCGGGAAGGATCATCTTTCATTCTTCTCCGTTAAGACAAAGGCCATGTATGACAAGCTTGGAGAAGGGCTGAAGCTGATCGAGGAGATCCTGTTCACATCGAAGCTTTCGGATAAAAAGAGATTGAAAGAGATTATATCGGAAGAAAAAGCCGGACTTAAGACTGATCTGATATCCTCAGGGCATATCACATCTGCAACACGCGCGATGTCTTATATCTCAGATGTGATGGCGTTTAAGGATATGACAGAGGGAACCGGATATTATGATTTCTTACAGGAGTTGGATCAGGATTTTGAGCAGAATGCAGATGCGATCATTGAGAAGCTGCAGACAACGCTTGCCGAGATCCTTAGAAAAGGAGCGGTAACAATCTCTTATACCGGTGACAATGATATCAAGGAATTATTGGGCGCAGATATTGAAGCGTTTGCAAGAAAGTTGTCGACCAGACCTGCTTTTGCAGAAAAACGTGTGATGAAAAGAACTGTTAAGAACGAAGCCTTTAAGACAGCAAGCCAGGTACAGTATGCGGCTCTCGCAGGAAATTATAAAGAAAAAGGATTTGAATATACCGGAGCACTGGAAGTCCTACAGGTGATCTTCTCCTATGGATATCTCTGGGAGAATATCCGTGTAAAGGGTGGGGCATATGGAGCTATGTGTTCATTTGCCAGATCAGGAATGGGATATTTTACATCCTACAGAGATCCGAACCTGATGGAGACATATGATATCTATAAGAAGGCAGCAGACTATGTGGCAGGCTTTGATGCAAGCGACAGAGATATGACCAAATATTTGATTGGTGCGATCGCGAAGTTAGATTCTCCAATGACACCATCAGCAGAAGGAGCATTTAGCCAGACCTGTTACTTTGCAGGTATTACAGATGAGCAGCTTCAGAAAGAACGTGATCAGGTGCTTACTGCAAATGTAGAAACGATTCGTTCACTGGCACCTGTGATCCGGGCGATCACAGATGGCGGGGTTATCTGTGCGATCGGTGGGGAAGATAAGATCGAACAGAATCGGGCAAAGTTTAAAGAAGTAAAAGATCTATAGTTTTTACAGAAGTAACGAAAGAAGATATAAGTATATAGATTTGTAAATAGTTCTCCGGCAGGTTACAGAATTCTGTGCCGAATGGAGAACATGAATACATACAGAGTATGGAAGGAGAAGTATGAACGATACATACAAATCAGGATTTGTTGCGATCATAGGAAGACCAAATGTAGGTAAATCCACACTGATGAATCAGTTGATCGGACAGAAGATCGCGATAACGAGCAGTAAGGCGCAGACAACAAGAAACCGTATTCAGACCGTGTATACCTCGGATGAAGGACAGATTGTTTTTCTCGATACACCTGGAATCAACAGGGCCAAGAACAAGCTTGGTGAATATATGTTAAAGGTGGCAGAGGGAACATTAAATGAAGTAGATGTCGTTATGTGGATCGTTGAAGCAACGACATTTATCGGAGCAGGAGAACGGTATATCATTGAACAGTTAGAACGTGTTAAGACACCGATCATCATTGTGGTAAATAAGATCGATGCGGTAAGTGAAGAAGAAGTATTCAAGGCGATCTCGACCTATAAGGATGCCTGCAGTCATGCGGAGATCGTTCCGGTATCGGCATTAAAGGGAAAGAACAAAGATGAACTGATAAAGACGCTGTTCAAATACCTTCCATACGGACCACAGTTCTATGATGAAGACACGATCACCGATCAGCCGGAGCGACAGATCGTATCCGAACTGATCCGGGAGCAGGCTTTAAGACTTCTGGATAAAGAGATTCCACACGGAATCGCGGTTGTTATTGATTCGATGAAGGAACGTCCGAACGGACGGCTTATGGATATAGATGCAACAATCATCTGTGAGCGGGATTCCCATAAGGGTATTATTATCGGAAAACAGGGCACAATGCTGAAAAAGATCGGCAGCAATGCAAGGTATGGCATTGAACAGCTATTAGATACACATGTGAATCTGAAGCTTTGGGTAAAGGTGAAGAAGGATTGGCGGGATACCGATACCCTTCTTCGAAATTATGGTTATAAGATGGATGAATCATGAAGGATGAGATAGTATTAAACGGAATCGTGCTTTCCTCCGGTCTTCAGGGAGAATATGACAGACGGCTTGTTATACTGACCAGAGAGCAGGGGAAGATTACAGCATTTGCAAAGGGAGTCCGACGACCAAGCAGCCAGTTGATCTCAAAGACGCAGCTGTTCGTCATGGGAGCATTTACTGTATATCCGGGAAGAAATGCATATACACTTATCAACGTAGATGCAAAGGAATATTTTCATGAACTGACCTTTGATATGAACAAATACTGTTACGGATCTTACTTTTGTGAGATGATGTCATATTTTACAAGAGAAGGTGACCGGTCGGCAGATTATCTGAATCTGCTGTTTGTCAGCCTGAATGCATTAAAAAAAGGACTGCTGCCGGTGAAACTGATCCGTTGTGTATATGAACTGAAGATCATGGATATCTTTGGACAGGGCCTGCAGAGCTTTCACTGCCCGATCTGTGGAAGCGACAGGCTGACACGGATATTTGATCCCTTATCCGGTGGAATCCTGTGTGAGAACTGCCGGAGCAAGGCTAAGAAAAGTATCCATATATCAGAGGACGCCAGATATGTGCTTCAGTATATTAATGGAGCAACGCTTGGAAATCTGTATAATTTCACGGTTTCAGACAGCGTTCTGGAAGAACTTATGATGATCACAAAGGAATTTCTGGCGGTATATGTAGACCGGAAATTCAATTCTGTAGAAATAATTGAATCCCTGTCTTGAAAAAAACAGGGAGAGAAGGTACAATAACGTACAAATATAAAGATGAAATATAAATGGAGGACATTATGGAAAAGACATTAGACAAGATCGTTGCTTTAGCAAAGAACAGAGGTTTTGTATATCCGGGTTCAGAGATTTATGGTGGACTTGCAAATACATGGGATTACGGTAACCTTGGTGTTGAGTTAAAGAACAATGTAAAAAAGGCTTGGTGGAAAAAGTTCATACAGGAGAATCCATATAATGTAGGTGTTGACTGTGCGATCCTGATGAACCCACAGACATGGGTAGCATCCGGACATCTTGGCGGTTTTGCAGATCCTTTGATGGACTGTAAAGAGTGCCATGAAAGATTCCGTGCAGACAAACTGATCGAAGACTACATGGCAGAGAATAACATGGAGATCGAAGGTTCCGTTGATGGCTGGTCAAATGAAGAAATGGAGAGCTTTATCGAAGAAAAGAATATCTGCTGTCCTTCATGCGGAAAACATAATTTTACAGGTATCAGACAGTTTAACCTGATGTTCAAGACATTCCAGGGTGTAACAGAGGATGCAAAGAACACAGTATATTTAAGACCTGAGACAGCACAGGGTA
>ENA-OUOY01000038-OUOY01000038.1-human-gut-metagenome-genome-assembly--contig:-NODE-38-length-113284-cov-19.445301_pt1 | contig 113284 bp, 89 predicted proteins | sample MGYA00237937_ERZ548767 | MGnify/ENA primary metagenome ERZ548767 (study PRJEB26490, sample SAMN05356887) | human gut metagenome | biome: terrestrial biome; feature: human-associated habitat... | reverse complement strand
TTCTTTTTCAGTTCCATCAGACATTCATCTTTGGTTCGGGATGGGAAAAGCTGTTTAATATTTGTAATAGAAGACTTTGACCTGTTACATTCTGATGTGGTCACGATATTATTGTTTTTATTTTCATTGTACATAAATTTATTTCCTCTTAATTTCCGGCGCCTTTTTTGTCGACAAGGTCAGCTTACCAGAAATAAAAAGAAAAAGTTCATAAATGTAATGAATGGTATGTCTGGATGTAACAATTTGCACTTTTTACAAATAATTCGAACTGGAATTATTGACAAAAACCATGCTCATAACACAAAACCCCCGCTTGCTTTCATCTCTATCGTAAGTAGGAATTGAAACATCAGTGCAACGCGTTTCAAATCCTACCTACGATAGAGCTGGAAGTAAGCGGGGTTTGGGCTTTTATTAATTACATCTCATAATTATCTGAGATGGTATGTTTTTCTTTATACTCAGCGATACGCGCGTTGATTCGCTCAGCAGGATCTAACAACTCGCTGATAGAAGCATCATGATTCAAGTGATCAATGATCAGAGCGATGTATTTGCTCATATCGGCTGACTCGTACCAGTCTTTCTTGAACAGGTCAGGCATCTGGTAGGTCAGGTTAGTTGTGATGACCTTCTCGATCAGACCTTCTTCATGACACTTGTCGAATACGTCAAGACCCTTTGTAAAGAGACCAAAAGTAGCGATACAGTAAACACGTCTTGCTTTTCTCTTCTTTAACTGTCTTGCAACATCGATCATGCTTTCACCGGAAGCGATCATATCATCGATGATGATAACATCCTTGCCTTCCACAGAATCACCAAGGAATTCATGAGCAACGATCGGATTTCTTCCATCAACAACGCGTGAGTAGTCACGGCGTTTGTAGAACATTCCGACATCTACACCTAACAGGTTTGCGAAGTAGATTGCTCTGTGCATAGCACCTTCATCCGGGGAGATGACCATCATGTGGTTGTTGTCGATCTCAAGATCCGGTGTAGTACGAAGCAAAGTCTTGATGAACTGGTAGGTTGGACGTACATTTTCAAATCCACTCTTAGGGATGGCATTTACGACACGAGGATCGTGTGCATCAAATGTCACAATATTGTCAACACCATAAGACTTTAATTCCTGAAGCATAACGGCACAGTCAAGAGATTCTCTGGAAGAACGCTTGTGCTGGCGGCTCTCATAAAGGAATGGCATAATTACTGTGATCTTTTTTGGTTTATCAGTCATAGCGGCGATCAGTCGTTTCAGATCTGCATAATGGTCATCCGGAGACATACGCTGTGGCTGACCGGCCATCATATAAGTACAGCTGTAGTTGCCGACATCAACCATAATGTAGATATCTTTACCACGAACGGATTCATTCAGAATACCCTTTGCCTCACCGGAACCGAAACGTGGACAATCGGCACTGATCAGGTAAGTATCAGCTTCATAACCGTGGAAAACAATGTTGTCTTTGTGTACATTGTCTCTGTTAGCTCTCCATTTTACGAGATAATGATCAACTTTTTCACCAAGGCCTGTACAACTTTTGTGAGCAACGATTCCGAGACTGCCCACGGGTATGGTTTCTAATTTGCTATCGTCTGGCATGATAAATATCCTCCATAATCTTATAGTGTAATGATTCGATACTTTATAGTGTAAGTATCATTGATAGTATATATGCAAATGCAGAAGACTGCAATGGCATCAATTAGAAGATTTATTCTGAATCATATCTTTTCGTTTTGTGTAGCGGATATTGGTTCCGTAGAGCTGCAACACTTTGAAGTCGCCAATAATCCTCGACATGATTCTTTCGGTATACCGGTCGGAAAGCTCCCGCATACTCAGGTTCGTAGAGATAAGAGTAGCAAGAGAACGATTATTCCGCATATTAATGATCTCAAATAACTGAGAATTGACAAATGTATTTGGCACTTCCGTACCGAGGTCATCAATGATCAGAAGTTCACAATTATATATATAATCGTAAAGTGCCATGTTTTCTTTTTCACGCACATTACCCATTATAATGCCTGATAAAATATTTTCAAATAAATTTATTGAAGTCAGATAAAGAACTGTATGTCCTTTGTCCAGTAATGCTTTTGCAATGCAGTTGGAAAGAAAAGTTTTTCCAAGTCCTGTTTCGCCATAGATCAGAACGCCCGGATGGGATTTTTCAAAATGTTCCACATAGTCTTTACAAGCTGCCAGCGTATTCGATGCATTCTCGTATGGCGTATGTTTGTGAATGCCATCCGGTTCTTTCGAGTAGTAGGTAAGTGAAAATGTGGAGAAATTCTCCTGTTCGAGAATCTTGCGGATCGTGGACTGATTGTATAATTCATCAATGATCTGCTGCGTCATGCATTTGCATGGCTTTCCATCCAGATAGCCCGTATCCTTACAGAGAGGACAGTCATAGATGGGTTCCAGATAATTCTCAGGGTATCCGTGCTGCTTCAGAAGTAATCTCTTTTTATCAGCCAGAGCTTTATTCCGGCGGGAGATGTCGCCCGTATCAACAGTTATTTTGCGGATTCGGTTCCTTGCTGCCTGGATAGAAGAGCTTGCAATCTTCTGATCGATCTCTTTGATTTCCGGAATTCTGTTATATACTTCATTTCTTCGGGTATCTGTCAGATTCGCATTTTCCAGTCGCTTTCGCTGCAGACCCGACAGTATACTATCATAATCTATATTCTTCATAATGTGTATATTTACCTTCGTTATCGAGAATTTATTTCATCAAGAAACAATTGCTCCATTTCATCAAGGGCTGATGACATATCCTTCTGCTGGAAAGAATTAAATGCATTTGGCTTGACAGTATATTGGTTTGCTTTCTGTGATGATTTTTTCTTATCCTCATGGAACTGGTTACTTGCTTTTTCGATATCATCAATGGACTTAATGCCCTGCTTTTTCCAACGCTTTAGGATTCCGTTTACATATGCAAATGTAACATCGTTTGGATGCTGTGCGATTCCCCTGTTGCAGGCTTCTATAATAATAGGAAGATCAAAGCCCATTTCTTTATTCCAGGAGTCCATCCACGCGATCTCGCCTGTGGTAGGGGCTTTACGGTTGATTCCAAGAGCCTTGAATACCGCACGGTAAAGGGGAGTCCCGTTTTCGGCAGCTTCTTTTGCTTCATCCAGAGTATGAATGCCTGCCTTATACCAGTTCTTTGCGATGCCCTCCGCGTACCGCAGATCTAATTTATCGATGCTGACACAGTATTCGATCAGGTATTCCATTACTTCTGTGGAAAATCCAAGCTGGTCATGTATATAGATCAGAATTTCTATGTCATTTACTGATAATTCTTTTCGGAAATAAGTCTCTGCCTCAAAGATAACATCGGCAAATGCGTCGTCTGCCTTTGCCTTTGCTGCCAGAGCGGCAGAATATGGCTGCTTTTCAGGAAATTCAGAGGTCGGCTTCTGAACTACATTCGCATTTGGTACTGTTACTGCTGTATGTACCGGTTCACTGAATGGAGGAGCAGTAGGAATGCCTGCTTTCTTTTCAGGGAACTTTAATAATGAAATGCTGTCAAGAGACAGAGAGGCATCATCCGTTTTCTTGTCCTTTTCATGTAGAGGAAGCAGCGTTATTCCTGTCAGATGACCGGAAGCATCATATTCCAGCCGCAGTACATCTTCGCTGATCCAGTACCGGATCGCACGGCAGATATCTTTTTCCGTAAGGTTAAAATGATCTGCAATACCGGCAACCGAGACCGGAGATTTGGAAGACATCAGTCTGACAAGATATAGATAGACTTTGACAAATTCGCCATTTGCGTCGGTCATGTAATAATCGATAAAATGATTTGATATCAGGGAAAATGTTTCCTTTGATTCTGTTGAAATTGTGATGTAGTCCATGGTAACTTTTTCCGCCTTTCATTGAAAAAAACTTCTATTACTTAAGAAGCGTTCACATTATAGCATGAGTTTTTTAAAAAGCAAATAGAACAAATAGTCGGTTAGAAAAATGAACAAAGATGTTGATTTTGTGGATAATGTGGAAAAGATGATCGATCGAATATTATTTAATACCATATTTTTGAAAAAGTGGGTAGCTTCGGTACTTTCCGGTATATATCAGGTAAAATTTATGTAAACAAACAAATAGAGCCAAATGAGGAAAAGTCGCTCATCTGGCTCTGTGGATAATGTGGATAATTATTTTTTAATAAGCTCATTGCCGATAGAATCGACATTTCCGGCTCCCATAGTTATCAACAAATCATTTTTTTTGCAATTTTTTAATAAATAATTTTCAATGTCTGTAAAGGATGGCAGATAGAACGCATCTGTACCATAGGAAGCGATCTTTTCTGCAAGCTGCTTCGAGGATACAAGACCTGTGTCTTTCTCTCTGGCTGCATAGATGTCAGCAACGATGACATGGTCACAGACACTTAAGACTTTTGCAAAGTCATCGAAAAGTGCGTAAGTTCTGCTGTAGGTATGTGGTTGGAATACACACCATAATTCATGGTAATCGGTATTCTTTGCAGCGGCAAGGGTTGCAGCGATTTCCGTCGGATGATGTGCATAGTCATCCATGACCTTTACATTGTCAAGGATCGTTCCCTTGTATTCGAATCTTCGCTCTGCACCTTTGCAATGAAGCAGACCGGCTTTGATCGCATCGATGTCGATGCCGAGTTCTGTTGCAGCAGCAATAGCAGACAAGGAATTGTATACATTATGCTTTCCGAATACATGAAGTGTGATGTCTGTAATATTTTCCCCGTCGATCACGAGGGTATAGGTAGGACGACCGAATTCATCAAAACGGATATTTGCGGCGCTGTAATGATTCTTTGGGTCTTCACCGAAGGTGATAACCTGACATTTCAGATCTCTTGTTACCGTATCGAAATATTTCATATCACCATTTACAATTACCTTTCCGTTTTCAGGTGTCTTTGTTGCAAACGTATGGAATGATTCAGCAATCTCTTCAATACCACTGAAGAAATCCAAATGATCCGCATCGACATTTAAGATAATACTGATATATGGTGAAAATGCATGAAAACTGTTTGTATACTCGCAGGCTTCTGTTACAAAGTAATCAGAAGAACCTACACGGATATTTCCGCCGATATCATCAATGATTCCACCGACAGAGATTGTCGGATCAACATCAGCTTCTAACATAATATAAGAAAGCATGGCGGTTGTGGTTGTCTTGCCGTGTGTTCCGCTGACGGCGACAGAGTATTTGTAATTGGTCATAATCTGACCCAGAAGCTGTGCTCTTGTCAGCATTGGGATATTTTTAGCTTTTGCAGCCTGAAATTCTTCATTGTCCGGATGGATAGCTGCTGTATAGACGACAAGGTCGATCTGATCTGTAATGTTGCTTGCGGTCTGTCCGATGTTGATCAGGGCGCCCATGTCCGAAAGTTTATCTGTCATATTGGATGCTTTCATATCAGAACCGGTAACTTTGAACCCCTCTTTTATAAGGATCTCTGCAAGACCGCTCATGCTGATACCGCCGATTCCCATAAAATGTACATTTATTGGATGATTAAAATCAATTTTATACATGATGTTTCGCCTTCCTGAAAAGAATATTTGTGAGTATTATAGCATAGATAAAAAAGGAGTGGATTATTTTTTCATAAAAATTGAAAAGTTCAGAATTTAGTGTGCGATGCGGACAAAATGAAAACGAAAAATAGAAAATTATACGGTATCATGTCAAATATAGGCAGATTTCCGTGATTATTAACAGAAATTTGTCGCTTTTTTTGACATGAAAAACATAAATAGTTCACACAACGTTCATGAAATGTTCACATATATACTGTAACATACAACATGAAAGCTTTTCATATATTTGAATCCTTTCCCCCCTCATTTGGAGCCACCATTTTGGTGGCTCTTTTCTTTTTATTATCGGATGAAAAGCATTATTTATGGAGATGATAATGGTATGTTTGGAGATTTTTTTCGATATTGGGATGAACTGCCGCAAGATGGTGGTTTTCAATTATTTGGATGGATTCATATAGGCTGGCTGGTTGGAATTATATTTGTATGTATAGTGACCGGTTATTATTATAGAAAGGCAGATGCTGCTGTTCAGGACAGAATCCTGAAAATACTGACGGGGATATGTCTGTGTCTGGAATTAGGCAAGGATCTTTATCTTATACTGATCGGGGAGATGGGGATATCATATCTTCCGTTTGAGATGTGCGGACTGGCGATTTTTGTGGAACTGGGATTTGCATTTTTCCACCGGGAATTTCTGGGAGAAATTATGTGCGTGATCAGTATGCCCGGTGCAATGGCAGCACTGTTATTTCCAGACTGGACCAGATATCCGTTATTTAATTATATGCACATTAACACTTTTCTGATACATGGGTTGTTGGTTCTTGTTCCGGTTCTTGTTCTGACATCCGGCAGATACAGACCTTCTATAAAAAGAATCTGGCAGATCTTTTTGTTTTTGTTTACGGTTGTTCCTTCTGTCTATGTTATAAACAGGATCTGGGGCTGTAATTTTATGTTCCTTTGTTACCCATCCAATGGTTCTCCGTTTCTGTCTGTCTATCTGCAGCATGGCTATGTTCCATATCTGATCATATATGCCGTTACAGTCATTCTTTGTATTTTGGTTATATATGGAATACTGGACAAAATCACTTCCTTTTGTGGTAAAAATGTGGTATACATTAATAGGAAGAATTAGTTGAGAAAAAAGTCATAATAAAAGAAAATATGCGCAGGAAGAACTGTGTATACGGAAGATAGAATACGGAGAATGAGAAAAAATGATAACAAACGATGCGACGCTTTTAAAAGTAAAACATGAAGTATTGTATGAAGTTGCCAAGCTTGCGTATGCCGGACGATTGGAGGAAGAAAGAGACAGTCTTCCTTATAAGATGGTTCCGGGACCGCAGCCGGCGTTTAGATGTTGTATCTACAGGGAACGTGAGGTTATCAGACAGAGAATCCGGCTTGCGGAAGGTAAAGCACCGGGTGCTGAAGATGACGGAAATATCGTACAGGTCATTAATTCTGCCTGTGAAGGATGTCCGATTTCCAGATATGTAGTAACAGATAACTGTCAGAAGTGTATGGGAAAAGCCTGTCAGGCGGCTTGTCGGTTTGGAGCGATCAGCATGGGACGAGATAAGTCCTATATTGATCCATCTAAATGTAAAGAGTGTGGACAGTGTGCAAAAGCCTGTCCTTATAATGCGATCGCAGATCTGGTACGACCTTGCATGAAGAGCTGCCCTGTGGATGCGATCTCGGTGGCCGATAATGGTACCGGTATTGCTGTGATCAACCAGGACAAATGCATTCAGTGTGGATCTTGCGTCCACAAATGCCCGTTTGGCGCGATCGGTTCTAAGACATTTATCGTGGATATCATTAAGAAGATGCGTTCGGATATTAAGGTATTTGCCATGCTTGCACCTGCAACGATCGGTCAGTTTGGTGCAGATATTACGATGGCAAGCTGGAGAACCGCTTTGAAGAAGATTGGTTTTTATGATGTTGTGGATGTATCACTTGGAGCAGATATGACTGCCATGAGTGAGGCAAAGGAATGGATCGAAGCCAAGGAGAAGGGTGAGAAGAAGACAACCTCCTGCTGTCCGGCATTTAAGAACTATATAGAGAAGCATTTTCCGACATTAAAGGATGCGATCTCAGAGACAGTATCACCGATGTGTGCTGTATCCCGTTATATAAAGGAGAAATTCCCAGGGGCAGTTACTGTATTTATCGGACCATGTATTGCGAAGAAAGCCGAATCCATGTCAGGAGAAAAGGATACTGCGGATTATGCACTGACTTATGGTGAGATTCGTGCGATGCTCCGTGCAAAAGGGGTAAAGCTGGAGCCGGAAGAAGATACGGATGATCAGGGCAGTATCTATGGTAAGAAATTTGCAAATGCAGGTGGTGTAACCGCAGCAGTTCTTGAAAGTATGAAAGAACTTGGCTGTACCGGCGATGTATCCGTATGCAAATGCAGTGGCATAACCGAATGCAAGAAAGCATTGACGCTGATGAAGGTCGGAAGACTTCCGGAAGACTTCATCGAAGGTATGGTATGTGAAGGGGGCTGTGTCGGTGGACCATCAAGACATCGTGATCCGAATCTTGCAATGCGGGACAGGAACGCAGCACTTGCGAAATCGTCGGATATATTGATCAAGGACAATCTGGACAAACAGAATGCAGAGTCGGTTGACATGATCCGTTAGTTATAAGAAGGTGATCGTAATATCGGATGAGGGGTCTTTCGATATTACAGGGAAAAGCAGAAACTATTAACAACAAAAGAAAATAAAGAAGAAAGTAAGAAAATTAAATGTCGCCAGACGAAACATAAAATAAGCCCGGCGGCATTTTTTTTTCGATGGAGGTTACACTCATGGTAGCACAGATTTTGGCACTTGCCATTTTTGTAGTTATGTTTGGATTGATCATATCCGAAAAATTTGAGCGCCATGTTATCACATTGGTATGTGGACTGGCAACACTTGTTCTGGTATTTGGTGTAGCAATGCACAGCATGGATGCGATACTTGAAACATTAAATATCAGAAACATTTTTACACTTTCGTTCTGGTATGAGGCAGGAGCCTCATCCGAGAGTACGGGTGGTATCAACTGGGCCACGATTATCTTTCTTGCGGGAATGATGGTTATGGTAGAAGGTATGGCAAAGGCGGGTTTCTTTCGCTGGCTATGTATGACGATCGCGAAAGCCGTTCGGTATAGGGTCATTCCGATATTTATTACATTCATGATCATGTCATTTGTCCTTGCTATGTTCATTGACAGTATCACGGTTATCCTGTTCTTAGCAGCAGTTACGGTGGAACTGGCGCAGCTTCTGGACTTTAATCCGATTCCGCTGATCCTGTCTGAGATCTTCTGCGCAAATCTGGGTGGATCGGCAACAATGTGTGGTGATCCTCCAAATATCATTGTCGGAACATCCCTTCGGTATTCGTTCTTCGATTTTATTACAAATACCGGCCTGATGGCGGTACTTTCACTGGTGGTTATTATTTTTTACTTTTATTTTTGTTTCAGGAAAGAACTCACTGCATCTTCGGCGTCACAGACTTCGGAGAAAGATCATCCATCACCGGTATCTGCGATCACGGATAAACGGGCATTTGCCATTAGCTGTGTGATCTTTTTATGTGCGGTTACCTTACTTATCACACATGCACAGACCGGACTGACAGTTGCATTTATCGGTCTGTTTATAGCAATACTGGTTCTTCTGACATCAGGAAAGAATATCGGACATATTTTAAAAAATGTAGATTATAAGACGATCCTTTTCTTTATTGGTCTGTTTGTTGTAGTCGGCGGTCTGGAGCAGACCGGTATTCTGGAACTGGCAGCCGGATTTATCGGGAAGGTAAGCCATGGAAATGCCAAGGTAATGATAGCCATTATTATCTGGGTATCCGCGATCGCAAGTGCATTTGTGGATAATATTCCATTTGCCGCAACCATGATCCCGGTTATCAAGACTCTGGCAGCATCGACAGGTGTGGATCTCTCGGTTCTTGCATGGACACTGGCAATGGGTACAGATATCGGTGGAAGTGCGACTCCGATCGGGGCATCGGCAAATGTTGTCGGAATGTCGATCGCGGCAAAAGAAGGTCATCCGATCTCTTGGGGCAAATATTGTAAGGTATCGGCTCCGGCATCCGTTATCGTTATTCTGATCTCGATGGTCTGCATCTATCTGCGATATTTCTAAATTATAATAAAGGTGGAATATAACTGCAACCAGCTAATTATATATTGACATTACCAAAGATTTCGTAATGAGATGCATAGTGCCAGTAAATACGAGTGCCTGTTTGAGTCCGAAGGACGAGTTGGCACAGGAGTATTTACGAATCAGGCATATGCAGCGAATAGAAATCGACGTAAGTCAATATATAATTAGCTGGTTGTAGTTATAATTCCCCCGTTTTTTGTAAAAATGAACTGCAAAAAACTGTTGACAGATAAGTGAAATATGGTACTATAGATAAAGTGGTTTTTAAAACTACGTTTGAAGTTAACGAAAAACTTGGAATAAAGTCTGGAAAAACCGAGAACGAAGTTGCAAAAACGTGAAAAAAGAAAACACATTTTCATTATATAGATCATTATTTTACGGAGGAACAGACAGTATGATAACAGAGTTAAAACCGGAAGAAGGAATTGCCGGAAAGTTTGTCAAGACAGCATTTGATGAGAATGGTGTATTAAGCAAGATTGAATTTACAAATGATGAGACCTTTAATTTTGCATTTGATGTAGTGGATGCATTAGCAGAAAAGACACCGGATAAGACAGCATTGATCTATGTGTCCAGAGATAAGGAAGAAAAGAAGTTTACATTTAAAGAGATCAAAGAGTATTCCAATATGGCAGCGAATTATTATAAGAGCCTTGGTATCAAGAAGGGCGACAGAGTGCTGCTTGTATTAAAGCGCCATTATCAGTTCTGGTTTACGATCCTTGCACTTCACAAGATCGGAGCAGTAGCAATTCCTGCAACCAATATCTTAAAAGTAGAAGACTACAGATACAGAATCGAAGCTGCAAATGTAAAGGCTGTTATATGTACAGCTGATGACAAGATTCCGGATGCAATGGCAGCCATCGATCCGGATGATAAGGTGATCAAGGTTATCGTAAATGGTGAGAGGGAGCATTTCCATCCATTTGATAAAGATATCCTTTCATTCAGCAAAGAATTTGCACGTCCGACTGGGAAAGATACAGTCTATGCACATGATACTATGATCATCATGTTCACATCAGGAACAACCAAGCATCCAAAGATGGTAGCACATAATCATCTGTATGCACTTGGACATTATATTACAGCAAGATATTGGCATAACGTAAAGACGGATGGTATTCATTTTACAGTATCCGATACCGGCTGGGGTAAGGCTCTCTGGGGCAAGCTCTATGGTCAGTGGTTATGCGAGACCTGTATCTTCGTTTATGATTTTGATGTATTCAGTGCAGATAATATCATGAAGCTTGTAGAACAGTACAAGATCACAACCTTCTGTGCGCCACCAACCCTTTACAGAATCCTTGTTAAGATGGATCTGAGCAAATACGACCTTTCCGCACTGACTTACTGCACAACCGCAGGAGAAGCCCTGAATCCGGAAGTATTCTATAAATTCAAAGAGATGACAGGATTTACGATCTTTGAAGGCTTTGGTCAGACAGAGACTACACTTGCGATCGGAAATCTGAAAAATACAACACCGAGACCGGGTTCCATGGGTAAGGCAAGCCCACTCTATGATGTTCACATTATGAGACCGGACGGAACACTTGCTGATGTAGATGAGACCGGAGAGATCGTTATTAAGATTGCAGATGGCGAGCCATATGGTCTGTTCTCTACTTATAATAATAATGAGGAAATGACAAAAGAAGTTAAGCACGATGGTTATTACCACATGGGTGATACCGCATATATGGACAAGGATGGATATTTCTGGTTCGTAGGCCGTGTGGATGATATCATCAAGGTTGCCGGATACCGTGTTGGACCTTTTGAGATTGAAAATGAGATTATGAAGATCCCATATGTTCTGGAATGTGCAGTTACAGCTATACCGGATGGAACCAGAGGACAGGCGATCAAGGCAACGATCGTTCTGACAGAAGGAACGGTTGGCGATGATAATCTGAAGAAAGAGCTGAAGCGTTATTTCAAGGAGAATATGGCGAGCTATAAACGTCCTCGTGTGATCGAATTTGTCGATGAGATGCCAAAGACGATCAGTGGTAAGGTAAGACGTGTAGAGATCAAAGAGAAAGACTGGAAATAAGTCCGGACGATCATCTGCCGGGACAGATGAAATGACACAGCCTGTGAGAAGCAGGCAGGAAATGGAGATGTTCATAAAATGATAGATATGGAAATTAAGCCATATGAGCGTATGGTTTATTACTATGAAACTGACAGAATGGGAATCGTTCATCATTCCAACTATATCAGATGGTTTGAGGAAGCGAGACTGGACTGGATGAAGCAAGTTGGATGGGATTACAAGACCATCGAGGACGACAATATTATTATTCCGGTATTGTCAGTATCAGCGGAATATAAGACCATGTCCAGATATGGAGATAACGTTGTGATCTATGTAAAGCTTGCAGAGTACACAGGCGTCCGTATTGGATTTTCCTATGAAGTACATGACAAGAAGACCGGAGAGCTTCGGTGCGTCGGCACATCCTGCCATTGTTTGTTGGATGAGAAGAACAAGCCGGTGTTCATGCGGAAACGTTATCCGGAGAAGGATGCGTTCTTCAAGGAACTCATGAAGCAGCAGGCTGAAGAGAATGCGTAAATTACACAATGTAACAAGGGGATAGTCAATATCCATTTTACAGCACACTTGCGTTCGTGTCTCACGTAACGGTACTAAATTCACCGCAGGGGCGGTTCATTAAGGACCGACGTGAGATAAGGTCTGTAAAACGGATATTGACTATCCTCTTTTGTTATATTGTGTAATTTTATATTGCTGAGCAGTACTGTAAAATGCCCACACCGGGATCATATCATTTCTTTATGCAGAACACTTTCGTTCTATTCCTCACGTAGCGGTACTAAATTCACCGCAGGGCGGTTCATTAAGGGCCAATGTGAAAATAGAACGAAAGTGCTCTGCATAAAGAAATATCTGGACATGGTGTGGGTTTTATAGAATTGCCAAGTTTCCCTGCCAGATCCTCTCTGTTGACACATTGTTTTATAATTGCTAGTATAGGCTTGATATAAGGAATTTTTGTGCGGAATCAGGTATTATGTATGAGCATTATGAATGAGCTTGTTAGGAAAACTTGCTAAGAAAGATTATGAAGATGATGGCTGCAGGGCATGATGTATTTTGAAATGATATGAGGTTAGAATGAGAAAGATGAAGAAAAACAGAGAGAAAATGTATAGATCGCGTTGGACAAAAATAGTTAGTTATATATTGGTAACGGTGATGACTGTTTCGCTGTTTGGGCAGATTGCTGCGAATGGCACATTTGACGGAACTGGCAAACAGGCAGGCACAGGTACGATTGCAGAGATTAGTCAGGTAGAGGCAGCTTCGGATACTGCCATTGATTATAAGATGATTTTGGAGGAGACTTCTGTTGCTATTAAGAAAAAGCTGACAACCTATAAGGTGGAAGTGGCAGATGAAACAGGCGGAACTTCCATCGTAGACTGGTATGGACCTGCAAATGCTTCAATCGGCGGCGAGTGGGCTGTAATCGGAGAATGCCGCTATGGTATGAAGAATGCGCCATGGTATCGCGCTTATTATAATAATCTGATGGATATATTGAAAAAGACGGCAGAAGCAATGCAGGAATCTGCCGGTGGATCAACGACCGGAACAACGACAGGTGGAAATGAAAAGATTGTGCCATTGAAGCTGGATAGCAGAAAGAGCACGGAGAATTCCCGTGCTATTCTCGCCCTTACATCTATGGGGCTTGATGCATCTGATATAGAGGGATATGATCTGACCGGTGCGCTGTCAGATATGACATATGTAAAAAAACAGGGAATCAATGGACCGATATTTGCATTGATCGCACTTGATTCGGGTAATTATGAGATCAAACCGCTTGCATCGGGAACAGCTAAGACACAGGTGACAAGAGAGAAACTGGTTACTTATATTCTGAATAATGAACTGAAGGATGGCGGATTTTGTCTGTCGGGTACATCACCGGACCCGGATGTCACAGCGATGGCATTGCAGGCACTTGCTCCATATTATAAGGGAAGTACAGATGTTAGCGAACAGGTACGCGGTCAGGTGACTGAAGCTGTAAACCGTGGAATCCGTGTGCTGTCAGAGATACAGAATGAAGATGGAACATACAGCAGCTGGGGAACGAAAAATGCAGAGAGTACGGCACAGGTACTGGTTGCCTTATCCGGTTTGGGCTTGGATGGTGATACAGATGTTCGTTTTATAAAAAACGGACATTCCGTACTGGATGGTTTAGAGCAGTTTTATCTGACGGGAAAAGGTGCATTTGAGCATGTGGCTTCCGATGGTGGCAATCAGATGGCGACAGAACAGGCATTTTATGCGCTGGTATCCTATGACAGATATAAGAATAATAAAAATACTTTATACAATATGACAGATGCGGTGGATGCTCGTGTCATGGATCTTGCGGATTGTCAGGTGAAGATTCCCCGGACGACATACACATATGCAGGCAAGGCGATAACGCCTGCCGTCACTGTCAGCATGACAGGAATTGATGGAATATCAAAAGAACTGACTGCAGGAACAGATTATACAGTGACATATAAGAATAATACGAAGCCGGGAAAAGCGACTGTTCAGATATCAGGAACAGGAATGTATAAGGGAATGGTATCGAAGACAGTGTCTGTTTATCCGGCAAAGGCATCTGTGAAATCCGTCACAAATACCAAAAAAGGTCTGACTGTAACATGGAAGAAGGTAACAGGAGCAGACAAGTATATCTTATATCGTAAGGCAGGTTCCGGGGCATATAAGAAATATAAAACCGTTTCCGGTGCAAAGACTTCTTATGTGGATACCGGTGCAAAAAACGGTACGACATATTCTTATAAGGTATGCGCCTATACTGCAGGTCTGCAGGGTAAAAATGCGAATACAAAGGCGGCATGCCGCGTGACTGCGGTTACTGCAAAGGCGGCAAAGGCAGGAAAAGGGAAGCTGTCTGTGTCATGGAAGAAGAACAGTAAGGCGAGCGGATATCAGATCAGGTACAGCTTGAAATCTTCATTTAGCGGAGCAAAGACAGTAATGGTCAGATCAGGAAAGACAACGACCAAAAAACTGACCGGTCTGAAACGAGGAAAACGGTATTATATAACAGTGCGGGCATATAAGACGGTGAAGGGTAAGAAATATTACAGCAGCTGGAGTAAGAAGATAAGATATGGCGTGGATTAAGAAACATCTGAAAAAGATAATAGGAATTCTGGTTGTACTGCTTATACTTGTCGGTGCGTACTGGTATGGAGGAAATGCACCCGGCTCCAGGGGATTTGGAAGGCCGGGAACGACTTCTGAAAATACAGAGAGTACGACACAGGAAGCGGTTTCCGGGGAAGCTTCAGATACAGAAGATGCTGATGCGGAAATATCGGATGATGCGGAATGGGATGACTCATCATCGTCAGGACAGGGTTCAATAAAGAAAAATCATAGTAAAAGGGATACGAAAAAAGACGATAAGGGCTCAGAAAAGGACAAGTCCGGAATCGTAACTCCGGATTATTCTGCCACGACGCAGGAGCATAAAAATGGAGATACGGATGTATCGGAGAATCCGGGGACAGATTCATCACAGAGTACGGACAATAAGACTCCGTCAAATGGCGGCGGTTCATCGAAAAAAGACGGTTCAGGAACAGAACAGAGCGGACCGACGGAGCAGCCGGATACAGAGGTACCAACGACGGAGCAGCCGGGAGTACAGTCACCGACCACCACGGAGCAGCCGTCGGAGGACACTGTATATACTTGTACCATATCAATTAATTGCAGTAATATTTTATCGAACTGGGATATCTTTGATAAGACGAAGGCATCCTGTGTTCCTTCGGATGGCTGGATCCTTCGTGAGATGACGGTTGAATTTAAGAAGGGACAGACGGTTTTCGATGTGTTAAAGAATGTGACCCGGACAAGAGCCATTCAGATGGAATATTCATTTACGGCATTGTATGGAAGCTATTATATAGAGGGAATCAATAATCTTTATGAATTTGACTGTGGTGAGCTGTCAGGCTGGGAATACTGCGTAAATGGGAAGTTCCCTGCATTTGGATGCTCAAAATATGTCCTGAAGGATGGGGATAAGATAGAATGGAAGTACACCTGTGATCTGGGCGCGGATGTCGGAAACCCATATTTTGAATAGGGAATACAGGAAGTATCGGCTTCGGACGACAGAGATTAATAAGGCAGAGGTTAATAGGACAGAATTTGATAAAACAGGAGATATCAGTGGGAAAAGAAAATCAGGATGCATTTGCAGATTGTCATCCAATCGTTAATTTCATATATTTTGTCAGTGTGATCGCATTTGGAATGATGTCATTACATCCGGTGTGTCTGATGATAGCATTTATGGGAGCATTTGCATATTCGGTCTGCCTTGGTGGAAGAAAAGCGGTTTTGCGGAATCTACGATACATGATACCGGTCATAATCCTTACGGCACTGATCAATCCGGCGTTCAGTCATCAGGGAGTTACGGTATTATGGTATTTTCCGACAGGAAATGCATTGACGCTGGAATCCATACTGTATGGACTTGCGGCAGCAGGGATGCTTGTGACTGTGCTTTGTTGGTTTGCGTCTCTTAACCGTGTGCTGACATCGGATAAGATGATCTATTTATTTGGAAGATTTGCACCATACCTGTCTTTGGTCATATCTATGACATTGAAATTTTTCCCGGAGTTTGGAGCAAGGATCCGTCAGGTATATCAGGCACAGAAATGTGCAGGATTTATAGTAGAAGGTAGATATTTTAAACGTATAAGGACAGGTATGCGGGTAATTTCATCTGCGACGACCTGGGCACTTGAACGTGCGGTCATTACCGGAGACAGTATGCGCAGCCGGGGATATGGAATCGGAAGACGTACGGCCTTTTCTCTGTTCCGTTTTCACAGGCGGGATGCGGTCTGTCTGGCAGGAATATTGACCCTTGCAGGTATGACATTGGCAGGGTTCTTATCGGGGCAGATGGCGATGCGGTATTATCCGTATGTGGCTGTGGCGGCATGGAATATCCGGTCGAAAGTTGCATTTGGAAGTTATCTGGTTCTGGCAGTATGGCCGACCGGTATGCATATAGCAGAGGTATTGATGTGGAAGAAAAGATGCCGAGTGATGCAGTCGGGAGATACTATTGAGGCGGCAGTAGGCAGCCGGTAATACTTATTGGAGAAGAATATGAGTTTGTATGAGATAAAAGGTCTGACATTTGCATATCCTGATATCATATCAGAGCGTGACGATATATATCTTGATCCCTGTTTAAATGATATAAATATTACGATCGAACAGGGAGAATTCGTTGTGGTTGCAGGCGGTTCCGGGAGTGGAAAAACCACATTGCTCAGACAGTTGAAGCCCGTGCTGACACCGAGAGGAAAAAGAGAGGGAGCAATTACCTTTGCGGGGCAGGAGCTTTCTCAGATGGATGAGAAAATGCAGACGCAGAAGATAGGATTCGTCATGCAGGATGTAGATGCGCAGCTGGTGACGGACAAGGTCTGGCATGAGCTTGCATTTGGACTGGAGAGTCTGGGACTTCCGACAGAGGCAATCCGAAAACGTGTTGCAGAGATGTGTTCTTTTTTTGGATTGAATTCAATTTTTCATAAAAAAGTAAATGAGCTGTCCGGTGGGCAGAAGCAGTTAGTGAATCTTGCATCTGTGCTTGCGCTGTCACCTGATGTAGTGATTCTGGATGAACCGGCCAGTCAATTGGATCCGATGGCGGCGCGTGATTTCTTCCGATGTCTGGAACGGATCAATAAGGAGCTTGGAATTACGATCATTATTACGGAGCATAGACTGGAAGAGCTGTGGGCGATGTGTGACCGTTTTATACTGCTTGATCATGGAATGGTCTTATATGATGGAACGATACAGGAAGGGGTGCATACTCTGTATGAGACAGAACCATCTATCGAGCTTCCTGCGGCATGCAGGATCGCACTTGGTTTACAGGAAAAAGAACAGGTTCCGGTGACTGTTACAGATGGAAGAAACTGGCTTATCCGATATGACCGGGAACATGAACAAATTGACGAAGTGACCACACGGGCATATAAGGGCGAGCATAAGATCATAGAGATAAAGGATGTATTCTTTCGATATGATCGGATGGCGTGTGATGTGCTGCATGGACTTAATCTGTCTGTCTATGAGGGTGAGATCCTTGCAATTAACGGCAGCAATGGATGTGGCAAATCCACCCTGCTTTCATTAATTGCAGGTGCGGGTATACCTTATCGGGGCAGAATCCGGATCGGAAAAGGGAAAAAGGTCGGACTGCTTCCGCAGGATCCGAAGCTGTTATTTACGGCATCCACTGTACGGGGAGAACTTGGAATTGAAAAAAATAGCAACGGTGCGGTGGCGCAGGATAAGACCGGACAGAGTAGTAGATATCGAATCACGGAGCTTTGCGGATTGACGAAGCTTCTTGAACGTCATCCATATGATCTGTCCGGTGGTGAACAGCAACGGCTGGGACTGGCAAGAGTATTGATCGGGATGCCGGATGTTATATTGATGGATGAACCGACGAAAGGGATGGATGCGGAATTCAAGCAGACCTTTGCGGAAATCCTCAGAAAATTACAGATGCAGGGATGTACCATCGTGATCGTGAGTCATGACATCGAATTCTGTGCACAGACTGCGGATCAGGTCTGCCTGATCTTTGATGGAGAGACAGCAGTTGTAAACGGTGTAACGGAATATTTTACAGGGAATGAATTCTATACCACGGCAGCGGCAAGAATTGCCAGAGGTATCGTGGATCATGCTGTTACGGTTAAAGACGTTCTTGCGGTGTATGAGAAAAACACAGATCAGTCAGGCACGGATGCAGGAGCTTCACGGAAAAAAGCGGATAAAACGCTAACAGACATAGAAGCTTCCGAACAGACAGAAAAGAACACAGGCAAGCATAAACAGTCAGGTGTGAAATCCGGACAAATAGAAGATAAACAGCACAAGAGCATAGTGTCAGGTAAGGCTGCATTTGTACACAGACTAGGTCTGATGATAACAACGCTTGTTATGGCGGCTTGCTTTATCATAACGATTCGCCAGTCTGATCTTACCCGCTTGATCGATGATGGCAGGGTGACATCGGAGGGTATTATATATATAGGGATATATGTGATCTTTATATTGACGATCGGGCTTTTTCTCTGTCTGTTGCGTCCTCTGGCAAAGGCACAGGACAGGGAGATTGAACGAAGAAAACGGTACCATATCAGCCGGAAGAATATGATAGTAACGATTGCCTGTATTCTGGCAGCCGCAGCTACGATCTGGATGGGAAAAGCTGTACTGTCGGATAGAAAGTATTATTTTATCTCGCTTTTGGTTTTGATCGAGATGATGATCCCGTTTGGAGTGGCATTTGAAACCCGAAAGGTATCGGCAAGAGATCTGGTAACGGTTGCTGTCTTATGTGCACTGGCAGCAGTAGGAAGAACCGCATTTTTTATGATACCGAATTTTAATCCGGTTATAGCAATTGTGATCATAAGCGGAGTAGCATTTGGTTGCGAAACCGGATTTATTACAGGAGCAGTCACGATGTTGGTGTCAAATATGGTATTTGGTCAGGGACCATGGACACCATGGCAGATGTTTTCGATGGGACTGGTAGGATTTGCCGCCGGGCTTGTCTTTAATAATTCAAAGATTCGGGGAGAACAACTGACGCGTCTCTCCCTTTGCGTATTTGGTGGATTTTGTTGTATTATAATATATGGCGGCATTATGAATCCTGCATCCGTGATCATGTGGCAGCCGACGGTCAATCTGCAGATGATCATTGCTGCTTATGTGACGGGATTTCCGTTTGATGTTGTACAGGGATTTGCCACTGTGTTATTTCTCTGGCTTATGGCTTGCCCGTTTCTGGAGAAATTAGACCGGATCAAGATAAAATATGGAGTATTGTGTGAGGTAAAAGAACATGCTTAGAAATTGTAGCTTGGATGAGATATCGGATGGACGTCTGTATGAAGCAAATGATATGGTAAAAGCATATTGTAATGAATGTAAGGGATGCCATGCCTGTTGTGAAGGTATGGGTGAATCGATTATTTTAGATCCTTTAGATATATACCGTCTGACGAAGGAGACAGGAAAAAGTTTTGAAGCCCTGCTTGCCGATACAATCGAACTGAACGTAGTGGATGGACTGATCCTTCCGAATATCAAGATGGTAGATGGGAAATGTTCATTTTTGAATGAAGCGGGAAGATGCAGTATCCATGCGGCACGTCCGGGCTTCTGTCGTTTGTTCCCTCTTGGACGATATTATGAGGATGGCGGTTTCAAATATTTTCTCCAGATTCATGAGTGTGAGCGTGCGGGAAAGGTGAAGGTGAAGGTGTCAAAGTGGATCGATACACCGGATCTTCAGAAGAACACGGAATATATCAATCGTTGGCATGATTTTCTGAAACAAGTGCAGGAGTATATGTGCAAACTGCCTGCAGCAAACGATGAAGCAAAAGCGGATGACCAGACCAGACAGATCTGTATGCTGATATTGAATCTGATGTATATTGCGAGGTATGAGGATCAGAAGGATTTTTATGAGCAATTTGAAGGTCGGATCGTAAATCTGGAAAAACTGATAGAACATTTGGGGTAGGAACGGATATCAGTGTTGGGGAAGGTGATGGAAAATGGAAAAACGATCATTTCAGAAATTAATTATGTATGTTAGTATTGTTCTGATATTTATAGCGTCTGTGGTTCTTGTGTTTTGTGCAAGAGAGGTAAAAAACACGACAGAACAGGTGAATGATACTATAAAGAGTAATCTGGATTATGCTTCTGTTTCCTGTGAAAATATCTTAACGGATGCGGTTAATGTACTGAATGTAAATTATTTTACCACTCAATATATTCATGAGAAAAATGAGGATAATGCTATGTTGAAGGAATATTTTGTTGAGCAGACAGAATATCTGAAGGACAGACTTGGATTATCTTATCTCGGCATATATGGATATATTGATGGAGAATTGATGCTGAGTGGGCAGTGGATGCCGCCGGCCGATTATCATGTAGAGGATCGGCTCTGGTATCGGGAGATTATAGCAAATGGAACAGATCTGACATTTGTAACGCCATATATCGATATGAAGACGGGAAAACAGGTGTTGACCATTGGAAGAACAATGGAAAACGGAACAGACATGGTCGGGGTAGATCTGGACATAAAAAATCTGTCAGAAATGCTGCAGATGCTGCAAAATGATATTGGCGATTTATATATTGTCAATTCATCCGGAATTATTGAGGCCGGCACTGATTTTGATATGGTTGGAAGCAGCCTGACGGATTATTACGGAAAAAATAAAAAGACGCAGGCCTATGAAGATAAGATAAATGAAGAATTGGAACAGAATAGCGACATTGTATCCTATAAGACGGCTTCATCATGGATATCGGTCAAGCCTATCATGAATGATTGGTATGTAGTATCAATTATTAATAAAGATAGTATTAATTGGCTTATAGCAAGAAATGCGATACCATCTGCGGTTATTCTTATAACTGTTTTGGTCGTATTTTTCATGCTCTATCTGAATTTATTTGTTCGGTTGCACAGAACTAAAGATCAGACAGGAACAGAGAAGCTTGAAGTATATCGATATTCCTCCGGAGCGGTACTGGAAGATGATAAACGCTTAAAATATATGGTATTTTACACATATTTGTTACTGATCTGTTTTTTTGTTACGGCATTTCTTCGTTATGAAAGTGGAGCGGGTTTTGTCATTATAACATTTTGTACGGTTCCCGGCTGTATATATGTGACTTGTTCCGAAAAAACATCCGTTAAGGCGCATGGCTTCTGTATGACGGGCTGCCTGTTTATGATAATTGCCATGTATGGACTTTTGCCGGATGGACACAATCGTTTGACGGAAATGTTCCTGACAGCCATGGTTATTATTTCGTTATACCAGATGGTTGAATTGAATATATTTATGCTGGTCAGTATAGCGATTTATTATCTGTATGCTTTGTTGTCAGATTATATGCAGGATGCATCAGGTGGAAGAGATATTGATGGCTGTATAACGGATATGATAATTATTTTGCTTGGAAGCTTAATGCTGTTAGTGGTAATTGCCTGGAATAAGAGGCTTCAGATCCAATTGAAACAAAATGCACAGGAAGCAGAGGAAGCAGCAAACAGTGAGTCGGCGTTTCTGGCAAATATATCTCATGAGATACGGACACCTTTAAATGCGATACTTGGCATGAATGAACTGGTTTTGCGTGAGAGCAGACAGCCTCATATCAAAGAGTATGCAATGTATATAAAAAATTCAGGCAAAACATTGCTTACGATCATCAGTGATATTCTGGATCTGTCGAAGATTGAATCCGGAAAGGTTGATATCATAATAGAGAGATACAGCCTGAGCAGTCTGATAGAAGATGTTGAACGATCGATCCAGAAACGGGTAATGGAAAAAAACCTTCAGTTTAACATATCGGTTTCACCATATATGCATGAGTATCTGCAAGGCGATGAAGTCCGAATTAAACAGATCATTATGAATCTTCTGACAAATGCAGTGAAATATACAGAAAAGGGATGTATCAGTCTTCGGATCACGGGTGAAAGTCAGGATACTATCCAGAAACTGTTCATAGAGGTGGCAGATACCGGCATCGGAATGCGGGATGAGGATCTCGGAAAATTATTTACGAAATTTGAACGATTTGATCTGAGCCGGAATCGTTCGGTAGAAGGAACCGGTCTGGGACTTTCGATTGTAAAAAGCCTTCTTGATGCCATGGGAGGAACTATACAAGTACAAAGTGTATATGGAAAGGGATCAACATTTACTGTAGCTCTGACACAGAAGATTGCAGATGAAGAACCGGTTGGCGACTACAGGGAAAGATACAAAAAAAAGATTCAGACGGAAATAGCATATCATGAAATGTTCCATGCAGAGAGAGCACATGTTCTTGTTGTGGATGATAATGAGGTAAATCTTAAGATCATAGAAGGGCTTGCTAAAAGAACCGGAATACAGATGGATATGACTACCAGTGCAAAGCAGGGGCTTGCCATGATCAGAAAACAGGAATATCAGTTATTTTTAATTGACCATATGATGCCTGAGATGGACGGACTGATCATGCTCCAGAAGATAAAAGGTATGGATGGTGGAAAATACAAGCATATCCCGGCAATCGCCATTACGGCGAATGCACTCTCTGATGCGAAACAGATGTATCTGGATGCAGGCTTCAATGGATATCTTTCGAAACCGATCGATCCGGAACGATTTGAACGTATTCTGATGGAGAATCTTCCGGATGAGTATATTACATTATGTGATAAAACGGATGCAGAAGCACATAAATCTGATGTTCCGGCAACACAGATCAACATTCCCGGAATTGATGCAGAGAAAGGCCTGTCTTATATAGGCAATAGCAAGGAACTCTATATCGATCTTTTACAGACCTATTTGACCGGAAGCGAAGAACGTATACAAAAGCTGGACGCCGGCAGAAAAAACAGAGATCTGCAGGCATACGAGATTGCAATCCATGGCCTGAAAGGAATCTCGGCCAGTATAGGAGCGGATGATATGGCTCAAGCGGCTGCGAGATTGGAAGTTGCATGCCGGCATGAAGAAACAGCATGGACGGAGATAGATAGGAAACATGCCGACACAATGCGTCAATATAGGGATCTTTTGAGACAGATAAAAAAATGGCTTGCTAATATAGAATCAGATGGTACAATAGAAACTACAGGAGTCACAGATATAACAGAAGTGCTTATAATACTCGACAGAATGAAACAGGAAGCCTATGATTACCGGGAACAGGCGGCATGTGAGGATTTGAAAAAACTATATCACATTAAAGTGCCGGTGATTCAAAAAGAATTGGGAACCGGATATTTTGGCATTCTGGACAGGCTGCATACATATATATCAGATTATGATATGGATAAGGCATATGATGTGATTGAAAAACTCGAGACGGATATTAGGAGGATGCTTTAGTGAAAAGGACAGTTTTGGTTATAGATGATGACAAGATGATATTGGATATGATACAGGGTGTTCTTGCAGACAAATTTGATGTGTCTGCGGTAAATGATGGACAAAAGGCATTCCGCGTACTGGAGCGTGTACGTCCGGATATTATTCTTCTGGATTTGAAAATGCCCGGAATGGATGGGTATGATGTGATATCCAGACTGAAGGTAAATCAGGAGTATAAGAATATTCCGGTAATCTTTCTGACTGCGGTAACAGATGAATATTCCGAAACGAAATGTTTTGAAGCCGGTGCAGAAGATTATATCTGTAAACCATTTACAGCGAATGCGCTCACAGCTCGTATAGAGCGCGTATTAAATATACAGGATTGTGTACTTTCATAATAGGGTAGAAACCATGGGAAAAGAAACTAAGACAAATGCTATGCGTATTCTGGATCGTATGAAGATTCCATATACGCTGAATCAATATCAGTGTGATGAATTTATAGATGGTGTTCATGTAGCAGATCTGCTTGGACAGAGTTATGACGAAAGCTTTAAGACGATTGTAACGATTGGGAAAAGCCGGTCATATTATGTATTTGCACTTCCAATCGATAAGGAGATTGACCTGAAAAAGGCAGCTAAAGTAGTAGGAGAAAAGAATCTGGAACTGCTTCCGGTCAAGGATATCAATAAAGTGACCGGCTATATCAGAGGCGGTTGTACACCGATCGGAATGAAGAAGCAGTACAAAACAGTTATACACGAAAGCGCAAAGCTGCTTCCACAGATGATCGTATCAGGTGGAAGACTGGGAGAACAGATTTTGTTGAAACCGGATGACCTGCTTCGTGCGGTGAACGGAGTGTATGCGGATATTATAAAGGAGTAAGTTAGGGAGTTCTTATGATAAAGGTATCAGTAATCGTACCGGTATATAATGGAGAAAAATATCTGGAACAATGTCTGGACAGTATTTGCAATCAGACATTGCAGGAGATAGAGATCATATGTGTGGATGATGGTTCAACCGATTCATCCTGGGATATTTTAAATCGATACAAAGATCAGGATGATCGTATTCAGTTGTACAGGCAGCAGAATCTGTATGCAGGTGTTGCCAGAAACACAGGAAAATCACATGCAACAGGTGAATATCTGGTATTCTGGGATTGCGATGATTTCTTTGAACCGGATGCATTGGAAAAAATGTATGGTAAAGCAAAGGCTGTAGATGCAGATGTTTGTGTATGTGGTGGAAATCAATTTCTGGAGTCAAAACAGAAATTATATCCATGGCCGCCGTATCTCTCGGTCAAAAATATACCGGAGACAGATACATTTAATCGTTTTACAAATCCGGATTATTATTTGAATTTTACGAACGCAGCAGCCTGGAATAAGATATTCAAACGGTCTTATATTGAACAGCTAAAACTGGATTTCCAACCGGTTCGTAATGGTAATGATGTATATTTCACAGTAAATGCGATTGGACTTGCGGATCGAATCACTGTATTGGATGAAAAACTGGTTAATTACAGAGTAAATCAGGCGAGTGGACTTGTTTGTTCTATTTCTAAATCACCTCTGTCGCCGATTCAGGCATGGATGGATATTGCTGAGAATCTGGAAAAATACGATGGATTTGGAGAACGTAGTTTTGCCAACAAAGCAATTGGAAGTATGATCTATATGCTCCAGAATTTTCAGAAATGGGATGCTTTCAGACAGGCAGTTGAGGCTTTAAAGGAATATGGGCTTGAAAAAATGCATATTCAGATACAGGAAGATGGTTACTATTATAGTGTATGGAATGGAGAATGTGTCAGACATCTGTATCAGGATACACCGGAAGAATTTGCCGTTTTTTTTGCATATTCCGTATATGTTCAAAAATCGGAAGCGTATGCTGAGAAACGTGGAATGAGTCAGGATCTGTCATTGCAGAAGAAAGCATATAAAGATCTGACGAAACAAAACCGCGCAAATGAAAAGAAAATCGCACGAGATGAGAGCAAGATTACAAGACTTGAAGAAAAAAGAGATGTATTAAAAGAAAAAAATGCTGATCTTAAACGTCAGCTTACAGAACAAAAGAAAAAGAATGAGGCTCTTGGGAAGAAGCTGAGGACTGTTGAACAGGAGAATCAGAAGATAAGAGCATCCTGGTCTTTCCGGATCGGAAAAGTCCTTGTGTGGCTGCCCGGTAAGATCAAGCGGTTATTTCGAAAGCAATAAAACAATTTAAAATCGCACTGCGATAGGAAAAATCTTATTTTAAGTAGAAAAATGTTGCATTATGTCGAAAAGTTGAGTATAGTATAAACAGATGTACGCAGATTGAAGCGTGCATCTGTTTAAATGAATACAAAAGTAATAAAAGAAAATTGGGGGGAGAATCATGAACGTAATTCTGAAAGTTCACAATCAATTCAGCAAGCAAGAATTAAATCTGATCCATGTTCTACATCGGGAGATGGTAGCATGATGGTCGCATTAGCCTTAGCAGTTGTTGTATTAGTCATAATTATCTGTATTCTTCTGGTAGCTTTTGCAGAGCAAAGAGTGCAGTATGAGACCAGAATTTTAAACCTGCAAAAGGAACATAAACAGTTTTTAGAAGAATTAAACCGCAGGATCGAAGATATGAGAGCGGAGAATCTGTAGAGAAGTTTATCTGTGACCTGTTCAAAAAAGAATCCGGTAATGAAAAACAAAAATATTTACATTTTCCATTGAAATGTTATACTAATGCTGTATATCGTGCAGTATTTCCGGGGAGATATCGTGACTGTTGCATATATTGATATTAGGAAACGAAATGGAGTAAGTCTGAAATGGAATTTGAAAATGATGTTAAAACAGTCATTGCAGAAATGGCTGAGGAATTAAATAAGAATTATTCAGATCAAAAATTATTTGATCTTTCACTGGGTGAACGCCTTCCGCAGAAAGATGAGATCATTGATTTTGTAGATGAACTTCGGAAAGTAACATTTCCGGGCTTCTTTGGAAGAGAAAATATGGCATATGCTAATAAGAAATATTTTGCAGGACATAAGTTATCGTTGTTATATGATAAGTTGTTCCGTCAGATCAAGGTAGCATTGAGTTATAAAAACGGTGCCAAATCCTATCAGGAGATTACAGAAGACGCACAGGAGAAGGCACTGGGCTTTATCCGAAGGATACCGGAGGTGCAGGCGTTGCTTTGCAAAGATGTAGAAGCAGAATATAATGGAGATCCTGCAGCGAACAGCAGGGAAGAGATCATCTTCTCTTATCCGGGTTTATTTGCGATATTTGTATATCGATATGCACATGTGCTCTATCAGATGAAGGTACCGTTTATTCCAAGAATCATGACAGAATATGCGCATGGCGAGACAGGAATTGATATTAATCCGGGTGCAAATATCGGCGAATATTTCTTTATTGATCATGGAACGGGAATAGTTATCGGTGAGACCACCGATATCGGAAATAATGTAAAGATCTACCAGGGAGTTACTCTTGGTGCATTGTCGACCAGAAAAGGTCAGCAGCTATCCGGCATAAAACGTCACCCAACCATAGAAGACAACGTAGTCATCTATGCAAATACAACCATTCTAGGTGGTGAGACCATTATTGGTGCAAATTCCGTAGTGGCGGGAAATACCTTCGTAACGAAGTCCATCCCTGCAAACACCAAAGTTGCCTCCACTATGCCGGAACTCGAAATTAAAACCTCGAACTAAACGGACAAAACAGATGAACTATCCACAACAGCCTGACTATAATTGACTCGCGCAATTTCTATTCGATGCACATGCCTGATTCGTAAATACTCCTGTGCCAACTCGTCCTTCGGACTCAAACAGGCACCCGTATTTACTGGCAATGTGCATCTTATAACGAAATTTTCGCTAATGTCAATATATAGTCAGGCTGTTGTAGATAATTTATCTGTTTTTGTCTTTGATACAGATATAAAGTCTGCGTATCCGGCTGCTATATAAACAATGACATTCATGTAGTTTCGTGATGAGATACACTCTAGCCGTCAGCACCAAGCCCATGTCTGAACCCGTAAGGGTGAGTTTGGGCGACTGCTGACAAATGGGCGAGTGTATCTCATCACGAAACTACATGAATGTCATTGTTTATATAGCAACCGGGTATGCAGACTTTATATCGTCATGAAAGACATTACAAATATCGGAACATTTCTTTGGCGTCTTCTTTTTTGGTGGAGTCGGCGATCATTGTCACTTCAACCTTGACGGTCTTGTTGCCGAATCCAATCTCGATAACGTCGCCAACTTTTACATCGGTGGATGCTTTGGCGACTTTATCGTTTATCATAACACGTCCGGCATCGCAGGCTTCATTTGCGATGGTTCTTCTTTTGATCAGTCTTGAAACCTTTAAATATTTGTCTAATCTCATTTGTATATCTCCTTTTGTATTTTAAATGATAGTGTTCTATATAGTCATAAAAGTATTTTGTTGGAGGTCTTATGCCATCCCGTTTGCTGTTTTGTATTTGAAGAGCATCTCGGCATGATTCTGTTCTTCAATCTGGATGTCGGCAAGAAGCTTGCGGATTGCACTGTCGCCAAAGATGAATACATCACTGTTATATTCAGAGGATGCGAGCTTTTCACTGGTGATACAGTCCGTTGCAAGAAAGGCATCGTCCTTCTTGTCCTGAGACTGTCCGAGCTGGCTGTAGGTAGCTTTTGGGTCGTAGTCTCTGCCATCACTGTCATTGCAGTTGCAGCTTGGCACGGTTCCGGTCAGAACCTGCTCCAGACTGTCGTAGTGCTTCTGTTCATTCCTTTTCAGCGTGGTAAATAATTCCTGTAACACAGGATCCTTTGCCTGGGCTGCATATTTGCCGTATTTGTCAATGCAGGCCTGTTCCAGTGTCTGAAGATCCTTGATAGCCTGTTTTTCTTTCTCTTTTAAAACCATAGTTATTGCCTCCTGTATTTTATATGGGTTGGTACATATAACAAGCCCACATAGATAAATGTGTGGTGCTCTGTTTTTGCATCTGTAAGAAGTATTACCAGAAGACAATCGGATTATTCCGGAAAACAGAAAAACAAAAGGGATGCTGATTTATACGATGCAGCATCCCTTAAGTACTTGATTCATTCTATAAAAACTAGTTAAGTGAATCCTTTAAAGCCTTACCAGCTTTGAATTTTGGAGACTTAGAAGCAGCGATTGTCATTGTTTCGCCTGTTCTTGGGTTTCTACCTTCTCTTGCTTCTCTTTCAGCAACTTCGAATGTACCGAAACCAACTAACTGAACCTTCTCACCCTTCTTTAATTCTTCAGCTACAACGTCTGTAAAAGCCTTTAAAGCCTTCTCAGCATCTTTCTTTGATAATTCTGTCTTTTCTGCCATAGCAGCAACTAATTCAGTCTTGTTCATCGAAAAAATCCTCCTAAAATACTCATAATATATTATCCTGGTGAGCTAAACCGGATAACTCCTGGCGTAGATCACGCCCCAACATGTATATTTATACCTAAAATGCCAGTATTTGTCAAGGTTAGAACGCCATTTTGCCTTGAAAAACCTAGATTTTTCGCTGCTTTTCAAGGCAAATGACACAGAATTAGTTCTCCATCTGTTTTCCGAGAAAATTAGCAGCAATGATCGCAGTTTTTTGTTCTGTTTCACCGAAACGCATTTTGTCATCCTTACTCAACACAATGACTGCACCGATCGCGTCGCCCTCACAAATGATTGTCTGAATTACCTGACCTGCATATGCAGTATCATCTGAAGTGATATTGACATATCGTGTATCGCCATGTCGGGCAATAATATTTTCTCGATCGTTAATGACTTCTTCCAGATCTTTGTGGATTGCTTTGCCTACCAGGTCTTTCTTGGGCATTCCGGCGACAGCAATGATCTGATCACGATCGGCGACACAGACCGGACAACCAAGGATCTGTGAGATGGAATCCACATACTGTTGAGCAAAGGTTCCAAGCTCTCCAAGCGGGGAATATTTTTTTATGATAACTTCGCCGTCTTTTCCGGTAAAGATTTCGAGTGGGTCGCCTTCCCGGATCCGAAGCACGCGGCGGATCTCTTTTGGAACAACGATCCGGCCAAGATCGTCGATACGTCTGACAATTCCAGTGGGTCTCATACTTGTATTTTCCTCCAATGTCATATTTTGTAAGAATGTCTTAACTGTTCTGTTATGATCCATTCTCTTTTGCTAAGTTTTAGCTTTGTAGTTAGTATGTGGCAAATATGTGGATTTATGCATTTGCGAAGATACTTAAGCAGCAAAGCTATTATTATAAATAATATAAAATTATTTTTTTATATGCTCGGTACAGATATCAGGATTACGTCATAATTTAAGCAGTGTGAATGACCATCTGTCAAAACCTATCAATATCGGCAAGATGGAAGAACTGTTTGTTGAGATATGGAATTGAGAACATGTTCTACTGCAGAAATAAGCTTCATATATTGTTCTAACAGACTTAAGAAAGCTTCTGAAGGCTTTTGGCGGAAGGGTGGAGCATGGAGAAAACGCAGAATACTACGAGCGGGCATAAGCTTATTATGGATGCAAGAAAGGAGGCCAGAATAACCGGAGTGGAGAAGGTCATCTCATTTGAGCCGGATCTGGTATTTTTGATCACTGAAGCTGGCAAGATGAAAATAACCGGAAAAGATATGCATATGACAAATCTGGATATTGAGAAGGGGCTGCTTGATCTGACAGGTAAGGTTGACTGTATCTGTTACATGACGGATAAAGAGAACGGAACATTTTCAATTAAGAGGCTGTTCAAATAATGACAGAGATGTTGGAGCAGCAGTCAACAGCCTTTGCAGTATGCGTATTATTCGGGGTCGGGATAGGATTGATCATAGGCTTGTTTAATGCTTTTAAAAAAGTGATAAATATAAAAGACGCTTGGATTGGCTTTATAGATCTCCTTTTTTGGCTGGTATTATGTGCGACAGTAATTTGGACGACATTTACCTATAACAGCGGCGTGATACGTTTGTATATTTTTTTAGGATTTTTTTCTGGAATCGGACTGTATTTTTCTACTATAAATTGGGCTGCTTCCAGACTCTTAAACTATATATTGTGTGAGTTGAAAAAGGGGTTGAGAAAAGTGATTTTCCGGGCAAAAAAGCTTGTTGACATAATTTGTTCGAGAAGGTAAAATTATGTCAATACACTTCGAAAACACTGTTTTTTTAGGAAAACAATGCATCGAAAAAAGAAGCCTGACAATAGGGGAATGGATTATGGGTAGAACAAATACCAGAAGAAAACAATCAAAGATATGTACAGCGATCATTATTGTTTCGCTTCTGCTGTTAGCAGTGATCGTGGTAGTAAAATCTATCTCGCTTCGTGAACAGAAAGCAGAATTAAAGGTTCAGGCGGCAGAGATCTCAGCACAGATTGAAGAAGCACAGGATGAACATAAGAAGCTGGAAGAAAAAGAAGAATATATGAAGACGAAAAAGTACGTTGAGGAAGTAGCCAGAAATCAGCTCGGTCTGGTATATCCTGACGAAATAGTGATTCGTCCGAAGGAATAAGTACATAAAAGAGCCGGAAAAATAAAAAATAGTCAGAATAAAGCGATTGCTGTTTTCAGCATTCGCTTTTTTTTTACGTGTTATCTCCGTATAATGTCTGACACTTAAGGCGAAAAGGGAGGACACATACATGAATGAAAAAAAAGTGAATCGTATGCTGTTATATCTGATCGGATTCCTATGCGGACATTCTGCGATCGTTGGTATGCATCCGTTTATGGTTCCGATGCTTATTGCAGTTTATTATATGAGACAGAGTACGTTCGGTCTGTTCACAGCAATGCTTTTTGGCGGGGCGGCGTTATATGGCGGACAAGGCTGGAACACGGGGCAGATATTCCGGATGGGACCGTATGTGATGGGAACGGGTGAAAACTCTGCTGCTTATTTCTTGATAAAATACAGTGTGATCCTGGTGGCTGTTCTGGTCTGCATGAACCTTGAAGGTGGGTTGAAATGCAGGCGATCGGGAGGAACTCGTACATATCTGATACTTGCCGGAAGCTGTGGATTAATAATATTCGTCTGGTCATTTATATGTGGTATGTACATTTTCGGTATGCAGGATGCGGTGCTTATGGCTTTATTTGAAACAGTGATATCTGTCGGAACGATACCTGTATTTCAGACAGGAACACAGGTTTTGTTATTACAGAAAAGAGAGAGAGAGAAGTACAATGAAGAATTGCTGGGGGTTTTGGTTCTGACTGCTGTTTGTATGTGGGGGATGCCATATATGATCGGTAGGGCAGTGAGCTGGCTGTTAATGTGTAGCCTTTATGTGTCGTGGTATACACTTCACAGATTTGGTGCGGGTTACGGAATGGCTGTCACAGGCGTATGCGGATTCATTGCGGCGGTTAAGAGCGGAAGACCGGAATTAGTCGGTGGATTTTTTATATTTGCAATATTGATCCTTGCAGGGCGCGCACTTTCGGATAAAAGAAAAATGGGAACCATTATGGCGGTAACTGTAGCCTGTATTCTGACGGGATTTATGTATGATGATTATTTCCTGACATTTGAGGGAATCAAAAGTGTGGGAAGTGCGCTGCTGATCTTTGCGGCGACCCCCAAATGGTTGCTTACGGTTCAGGATGGATGGATTCAGTCACAGTATAATTTTCAGACTGCGACTGAGATGAACCGTATCACGGCAGAGAAGATACGTGAATTATCCGGGGCATTTAAACGGATCGAATATACATTGGCAGGATGTGGACCTGCTGCAGCAAGAGTAGATCTGGGTGAGGTCGGAGATATGATCGGAAGATTTTCCGATAATCTGGCAACTGCTGAACCGGTTTCATTGAACAGGGAAGAACGGCTTCGTGCAAGCTTTATGGAGCATGGGGTTATCATGACACATTTATCATCTATGAAGAATGAGATGAATCATATTCAGTATTATATAACAGCAAGAACGAAGAATAAGAGGATCATGTTGTCGAGAGATGCGGCAGAAATCATGTCTGAGGTATTGGACAAGCAGATTCGCGTGTCAGAGGATGCACCTGCGATCATATCGGAAAATGATCGTGTGGTCGTATTTGAGGAATGCGCAAAATATCGCTGCACATATTTTGTCCGCAGAATTAAAAAATATGGATCAAATGTCTCGGGGGATAATTTTTCGGTAAAGGAGCATGAGGATGGCAGGCTTATTATGATGATATCAGACGGAATGGGCAGCGGAAGTCTTGCGTCCTGCGAAAGTACATTGATGATCGATACAATGGAGGAATTACTGGATGCCGGATTTGATCCCTCTTATGGAATAACATTTTCAAATGACTGCATATCGGCAAAGAACAGTGGGAGGTGTTTTACGACATTTGATATGGGAATCATAGATCTGTACAGCGGAGAATTGACACAGTATAAGCAGGGGGCAGCACCGACTTATATTATTCATGAAGGGGATACGGAGGTGCTGCGGGGAGCATCCCTGCCGATCGGTATCCTTGAATCTGCGGAATGCGATGTGATCCATCAGGAACTACAGCCGGAAGATCGGGTAGTGATGGTAAGTGATGGAGCTTTGGGAGATGAGGATGAGATGCAGGAGATCATTTCCACGCTGAAAACGGATGACTGCAAGGAGACACTTGATCGTATTGTCTCACAGGTGCTTTTTCGCTGTAAAGGTAAACTTGAGGATGATGTGACGGTGATCGTGGCAAAATTGGAAATAGCATAAACTTTCTGGTTTGTTACTTGAAATTTGTAGCAGGCTTGTATTAAGATAACGAAGAAATGTATATGACCGGATGTAAAATAACGAAGCTGCATATATCGGTGGATGTAGGATTTTAAAGAAACGCATATACAATATGCGTACAAAGATACAGGTAATGAATATAGATGATCGATTATCCGAATCATAGAAGACGGACAGGTGTGGAAAACAGATGACAGAAAATACATTAGAAGAACAGATTTATCAATTTATAAAAGAACAGAATTTACTTGAAGCAGGAGATGCCTGCATTGTTGGTGTGTCCGGTGGAGCGGATTCCATCTGTCTGCTGACGATTCTGGCAGGACTTCGGGAGAAAATGGATCTCAAGCTGTATGCTGTCCATGTTAACCACATGATCCGCGGAACAGAGGCAGATGCAGATGAATCTTATGTGGCAGAGTATTGTAAGAAGCTCGGAATACCATGTGACTGTTACCATATCGATGTGCCGCAGCTTGCAAAGAAACAGAAGCTGACGGAGGAAGAAGCGGGAAGAAATGCCCGGTATGAGGCATTTGTCCGGGCAGCGGACAAGTATGGCATCACTGATTATAAGGTGGCAGTTGCTCATAACAAAAATGATGTAGCAGAGACGGTATTGCTCAACATGGTAAGGGGAACGGGGATTGCCGGAATGGCCGGGATACCGGTAAAGCGGGACCGGATCGTGCGTCCGTTACTTTCATGTACCAGAACGGAGATTGAGGATTATCTGGAACAGCAGGGGATACAGTATTGTACGGATTCCACAAATCTGGAAAATGATTATGCCAGAAATAAGATCCGTAATCAGGTGATTCCGGCATTTAATGAGATAAACACACAGGCAGCGGCACATATCAGTCAGGCAGCAGCCTATGCGGGTATGTATGATACCTATGTGATGAAGCAGGTAGGATATTTTCTGGATGAACATATGGAGATACGGAAACAGACCGGAAAAACAGATGCATATGTATTGGAAATCGGGAAGCTACGGGAACAGGATGAACTGATCGAGGATCTTGTGATCCTAGAATTGATTGGCAGAGTCAGCGGCGGAAGAAAGGATATCGGTCAGAACCATGTAAGAGAAGTGAAGAAGCTGTATCAGGCAGCTGCGGGAAGCCGGATCATGCTTCCGCATGGTGGAATGGTATATCAGAATTATGGATACCTGTGTTTTGAGAAGACAGCAGAGGGTGCACGCGATGTCGACTGGCAGGAGATAGTTATAAAAGGTGCAGGTGAATATATCCTGCCCGGAATGGGAAGGATGAAGATTGAAATATTTGAGAAATCTGTTCATTTAGATTTAACAAAAAAAGAGTATACGAAGTTTGCAGATTATGATAGAATACAGAATGGCATTACTATCAGGAAATATATGGAAAATGACTATATGGTGATCGCATCAGACGGCTCAACGAAGAAGATAAACCGGTTATTTTCATCCTGCAAGATACCGGTGGCAGAGCGTTTGCAGATACCGCTTGTAGCTTCCGGACATGACATCATCTGGGCAGTAGGCGTCCGGTTGAGTGAGAAGTACAAGGTACGGCCTGATACAAAAAGAGTAATATGTTTAGAATATATACCAGAAGGAGAAAATGAAGATGAAAGAGCAGATTAAAGTCATGATATCTGAAGCAGAAGTAGATAACAGAATCTCAGAGATGGCAGCAGCTATTGATAAAGCATATGCAGGAAAGGCCGTTCATCTGATCGGAATATTAAAAGGAAGTGTATTCTTCATGTGTGAGCTGGCGAAGAAGATCACGGTTCCTGTAACCATGGATTTTATGTCAGTCAGCAGTTATGGAGATGATACGAAATCATCAGGAATTGTGAAGTTGAATAAGGATCTGGATGAATCAATAGAAGGAAAAAATGTGATCGTCGTTGAAGATATTCTCGATTCGGGAAGAACGCTGTCGTATCTGATCAAATTATTAAATAACAGAAAGCCGGCGAGCATGCAGGTAATAACTCTGCTTGATAAGCCGGAGAGACGTGTGATTCCGGTTGAATTATATATGACAGGATTTACGATTCCGGATCGTTTTGTAGTAGGATATGGACTTGATTGTGCACAGAAGTACAGGAACCTTCCATATATCGGAGTGATTGAACAGTAGATATCAGACTGTTTATATAAAAAGACAGACCAAGATGAAGGAGTAGACAATGAATAAGAAGAGAGCAAGAAGTGCTGTTGTGATCTATGCGATCATCCTTATTGTCGGATTCCTGCTGATCAACAAATGGCTGGGTGGCAGCAGTAATGTTGCAACCAATTACAGCTATACGGAATTTTCGGCAGATCTGAACGCGGGAAATATCGCAGCGGTAGATATTACACAGAATACAAATGTGCCGACAGCAACCGTAGATGTGGAGTTTGTTTCCGGAAAACAGCTTACATTCTATGCGGCAGATGTTAATGAGATTATTAAGATCTATAATGACTATGAAGCAGCAGTTGATAAGAAGAATGCGACGGCATCTGCAGAGGATCAGGTAAAACTGGCAAAGTATAATCTGTACGATGTGCAGAAGGAAAGCATGCTTGGCATGTGGATCCCATATCTGATCATTATGATCATTATGGTCATTATCATGACATTCATGATCGGACGAATCCAGGGCGGAGGATCCGGTGGACAGATGATGAACTTCGGAAAGAGCCGTGCCAAGAAGAATGAAGATATCGGAAAGACGGTTACATTTAAAGATGTAGCAGGACTTGATGAGGAGAAAGAAGATCTGGAAGAGATCGTCAGCTTCCTTAAGAATCCGGGAAGATTCGTAAAGGTTGGAGCCAGAATCCCTAAGGGTGTTCTGTTAGTAGGACCTCCGGGAACCGGTAAGACATTGATGGCAAAGGCGGTTGCAGGCGAAGCCGGTGTACCGTTCTTCAGCATTTCGGGATCTGATTTTGTGGAAATGTTTGTCGGTGTCGGTGCTTCCCGTGTAAGAGATCTGTTTGACGAAGCAAAGAAGAATGCGCCATGTATTATTTTCATCGATGAGATCGATGCTGTTGCAAGACAGCGTGGTACCGGACTTGGCGGTGGACATGATGAGAGAGAGCAGACCTTGAACCAGTTGCTTGTTGAGATGGATGGTTTCGGTGTAAACGAAGGAATTATCGTTCTTGCAGCAACCAACCGTGTGGATATTCTTGACCATGCGATCTTAAGACCGGGTCGTTTTGACCGTAAGGTATTCGTAAATCGTCCGGATGTCAAGGGCAGAGAAGAGATCCTGAAGGTTCATACAAAGAATAAGCCACTTGCAGAAGATGTAAATCTGAATGATATTGCAAGAACAACGGCAGGTTTTGCAGGTGCTGATCTGGAGAACCTGATGAACGAAGCTGCAATCTGTGCAGCGAAGGATAACCGTGCTTATATTGTAAAAGAAGATGTAGATAAATCATTTATCAAAGTAGGGATTGGTGGAGAGAAGAAGAGTCGTCTGGTACCGGAGAGCGAGCGCAGAATCACCGCTTATCATGAATCCGGTCATGCGATCCTGTTCCATTTGCTTCCTCATGTGGGACCGGTTTATACCGTATCTATCATCCCGACCGGAACCGGTGCAGGTGGATATACGATGCCGCTTCCTGAAAATGATAACGTATTCATGACAAAGGCAAAGATGTTAGAGGATATCAAGGTAAGCCTTGGCGGACGTATCGCGGAAGAACTGATCCTTGAGGATATCACAACAGGTGCTTCGCAGGATATCAAACAGGCAAGCCAGTATGCCAGAGCAATGGTTACCAAGTACGGTATGTCTGAGAAGCTTGGTCTGATCAATTACGAAAGTGATGATCAGGAAGAAGTGTTCCTTGGACGTGATCTTGGTCATGCAAAGAATTACAGTGAGAAGGTTGCGGGAGCGATCGATAAGGAAGTTAAGCGTATCATCGATGAATGTTACGCAGATGCCAGAGCGATCCTTGAAGCACATGAAGACATCCTTCATAAATGTGCAGCGCTTCTCCTTGAGAAAGAGAGAATCGACCGGGCTGAGTTTGAAGCATTGTTTGATGATGTTCCAAATGCAAACTCTACTGCAAACGCAGAGCCTTCAACAATATAGACAATAGTAACACAAACAAATTGATTGAAAACCAATAAAAATTTGTACATGTTGCACAAAAACGGCGTTTTTTGAATAATTCCAAAAAACGCCGCTCTCTGTTTTGCACAATAAAATTTTTAAAATAAAAAAATGTTTGGGCAGACTTTTAGAAGCATTTGTATATAATAATACTTGTAACCCCCCAATACATTATATAGTTTTGGCTACACCCCATAAGTAACAAAATACCTTCTCCAAAAGAGGCAGTCGTGCGTTGACTGTCTCTTTTATTTTTTGGCGGGCACCACCGATTCATCCTGACGGTCTGGGGCAGACCCCCGGGAAGCGGTGGAGGATGCTGTGGGGCTTAGTTTTTGCCATTGGTTGTCAGCATAAAAAGGTTGTCTATTTATTAAAAAAGTATTAGAATGAAAAGGCATAAACGAAAGGGAGAGTTTTGAATGTCCGACAAATACACGAACGCAGAAAGAATTCATGATTATATATATGATCTGAAGCCGGTTATCAATGTAGGGGGATTGTTTTCCGATGGTTCTGAATACTATAGAATACCGCAGGAGCCTGGAATCAATGACCAGGTGAAGGTTAGATTTCGAACATGTGCAGATAATGCCGATGAAGTTTATTTGATCTACAATGGCGAGACGCTCGTCATGTCTGTTGAAGAATCCGATGATTTATTTGATTACTATACGGCGGTGATCCCAGCCGGAGAGAAATATATATCCTATTATTTTGAGATCCATTCGGGCTGTGTGACCTGTTATTATAACAGGATCGGTGTACAGAAGAATGTGAATCCGGACTATAACTTTGAAATCTGTCCGGGCTTTGATGTACCGGATTGGGCAAAGGGAGCTGTCTTTTATCAGATCTATGTGGATCGTTTCTGTAATGGAGATCCATCGAACGATGTACTGGACAACGAATACTGCTACATCGACAGTCCTACCAGACAGGTGAAGGATTGGTATGAATATCCGGCAAATATGGATGTCGGACGTTTCTATGGCGGAGATCTTCAGGGTGTTAAGGATAAGTTAGATTATCTGCAGGATCTGGGCGTAGATGTTATCTATTTTAATCCGTTATTTGTATCACCATCCAACCACAAATATGATATTCAGGATTATGATTATATCGATCCGCATTTCGGAAAGATTGTTGTGGACGAGGGCGAATGCCTGCCGGATGGCGTAAAAGAGAATAAAAGAGCAACAAAATATATCAGCCGTGTAACCGACAAACGAAATCTGGAAGCCAGCAATCATTTTTTTGCAGAACTGGTGGAGGAGATTCACAGTCGTGGTATGCGTGTTATATTAGATGGTGTATTTAACCATTGCGGTTCCTTCAACAAATGGATGGATCGTGAGTGTATCTATGAGAATCAGGAAGGCTACGAGAAGGGAGCATTTGTATCCTGGAGCAGTCCGTATAAGTCGTTCTTTAAGTTTTATAACGAAGAGGTATGGCCGTATAATACAACCTACGATGGTTGGTGGGGGCATGATACACTTCCTAAGCTGAACTATGAAGATTCGCCAAAATTAGTGGAATATATTTTGAATATAGCAAAGAAATGGGTGTCCCCTCCATATAATGTGGATGGCTGGCGACTGGATGTAGCAGCTGACCTTGGACATTCAGAGGAATACAATCACAAGTTCTGGAGAATGTTCCGTAATGCTGTCAAAGAGGCAAATCCAAATGCGATCGTACTGGCAGAGCATTATGGAGATCCGAAGCCTTGGTTAAAGGGCGATCAGTGGGATACCGTTATGAACTATGATGCATTTATGGAGCCGATCACCTGGTTCCTGACCGGTGTTGAGAAACACAGTGATGAGTTCCGTGGTGATCTGTTGGGTAATCCGGATACATTTATGGGAGCCATGAATTATCATATGGCGAGATTCCAGCGTCCATCCCTTGAGATTGCGATGAATGAATTATCAAACCACGATCATTCCAGATTCTTAACCCGTACAAACCGGAGAGTCGGACGTACGCATACGATGGGGCCGCAGGCGGCAAATGAGGGTATCGATAAGAGTATATTCCGTCAGGGCGTTGTATTCCAGATGACCTGGCCGGGAGCTCCGACGATCTACTATGGAGATGAAGCAGGACTTTGTGGCTGGACTGACCCGGATAACCGTAGAACGTATCCGTGGGGCAGAGAAGATATGGAACTGATCCGGTTCCATAAGGACATGATCCGTATTCATAAGAACTATGAGGCTCTGATCCGTGGCTCAGTTATGTTCTTATATGGAGCACATAAGATTATCGCATATGGACGGTTCACAGATACAGAGCAGCTGGTTGTGATCCTGAATACGAATTATGAAGATATCGATGTGAAGCTGCATGTCAGACGGATCGGTGTCAAGAATCATGAGGTTATGCGCAGAGTGATGTTCACAAATGAAGAAGGCTACAGTCTGGAAGCCTGTGACTACAAGGTAGAGCATAATATGCTTTATCTGAAGGTACCGAAGATGTCGGCTATGGTTCTTGCAAACGTGGGAAGGGATATTTAAAGAGGAAACTAAAGCCTTGAAAAGTGATTTTGAGAGAAAAAGATTCATACAACGATTTGTGATCCTGTCTGTAATACTGTTGGCAGTGGTTGGAATCGGTATACGGTTCCTGTTCGGTGGCGATGAAAAGAGAATTGCGGTTATCCTGCTGATATTAGCGGTCGGGCTTGTAATTCTGTTTTTCATCAGTTATCGGGAGATCAACCATACTTATAGGCAGATTGAGCATGTGTCGGATGAGATGCTTCGTGTAGTTCAGGGAGAAGATGAGCTGCCGGAAGAAGAATACATGCAGGGTACGATCGGAATCTTATATACGAACTTTTATAAGATGGTGACATTTTTAAAAGAAAGCAAAGAGCGGGAAATGTCAGAGAAAGTATTCTTACGTGATATCATGTCAGATATCTCTCATCAGCTTAAGACACCATTGGCATCCTTAAATGTATTCATCGATCTGCTGTTAGATGATTCCTTTACAGATGAAGAAAAACGGATGCGGGTGCTTAACGAATCAAAAAATCAGCTTACCAGAATGGAATGGATGGTATTATCTCTTTTAAAGCTTGCCCGGATTGAAGCGGGAGCAATCCAGTTTGACCGGAAAGAATGTGATCTGAAGCTGTTATTATTACAGGCAAGAGACAGCGTAACCTATCTGACGGAGAGTAGGGAACAGGAGGTTCATGTGATCTGTGAGGATGGCAGGAAACTGGTCTGTGACGGTGACTGGCTGGTAGAGGCGATCATCAATCTTTTGAAGAATGCATCAGACTACTCACCGGAGAAAACAGAAATTACGGTTGAGGTAGAACACAATCCGGTCTTTACCAGGATCTATGTCAAGGATCATGGAATGGGGATCGCAGAGAAAGATCTCGGAAACATATTTAAACGATTCTACCGTGTACACCATGATGTGAATCCGAACAGTGTTGGAATCGGCCTATCCCTTACAAAATCTATCGTAGAGGGAATGGGCGGCAAGATCACGGTACGGAGTGAAGAAGGAGCATATACCTGGTTTATTATTACATTTGTACATGTAGATTAAGCTGATTCTAAAAAGAAGTCTAAAGAAATTATAATTTAAAAGGGGGGGTAGTATGAAACGCATACAAAAGAAAAGCGTAATACTTACAAGTCTTATATTCACCATTATTTTATTATTAAACATAATACCATTTTCTGCCAAGGCAGAAGAACAAAGAGGAAAACCGCAGGCACTTTCATGGCTCAAAGAAATGGGTGAAGAAAGTGGGGAATGGAAAAATGCAGGACTTCCGAATTTCACCTGTAATGCAATGGCAGTATTGCGTGAAGAAAAAAATGAAACAGACAGTACGTTTTTAACAAAATGGGAGCAGGAACATACGGTGCTTAACGTAGATGAACTGGCACATCTTGCATGGGCAAGGGGAAGTCAAAGCTATCTGGATACAGCCTGGGAGTGGCAGAATGAGGATGGCGGATTTGGCCTTACAGAATCCTATGCGAGCGATGTGTATGATACTATGCTGGTATTGCTGGCACAAGAAGCAGTATGGGAAAAAGACGGACTGGAAGAAATCACAGATAGTACGGAACAGAAATATCATTCAGATAGGATGACGAAGGCTGTTAATTATCTGATTGGACAGCAGAAAGCGGACGGAGGTTTTGGTTATACAAAATTTGACATATCCGTACCGGAATTATCTGCACAGGTTGGTATCGTTTTGTTATTGGCGAGTGTTGACAATGCTTCTGTGTACGAAAAGTTGGACAGCTACTGCCAGAATGTTTTTACTGCAGATTTTTCTGAAGAGACATTTTTGGAACAGGCAAAACTGGCAGGTTATCTGTACAAAAGGGAATTAATAAATGATACCGATGATGTGGAAAAGAAGTTAAATGCTGTACAGGAAGAGGATGGCAGCGTATATGGAAGTGTAAAGGATACCATACAATATATTCTGTTGGTACGGGAAATCGAGCAGTACCATTCATTGAAGTTTGAAATAAAGAATCTGATAACGGAAGCAGACAATTATGTACTGGAAGCAGACAGGAAACAACAGGTATCATTACAGACAACCATACAATATACCATTAACCAGGAGATGAAGGCTGTTATTCGTTACACTTTACTGGAAGATGGGGAGATCATAAAGACAGAAGAAAAAGAATGTCTTTTTATCCCGAAACAGGAAGAACAGAAGACAGACGCTGTTATGGATATTGTTGCGACCGAAGGCAGGACATATGTACTCCGTACTGAAGTGCTGTCTAAGGAAGATGCGGGAATAGAGAATATATGGAAAAGTACTGAGTTTAATTTTACGGTGCATAAAAAGGAAAAGCCTGAACTGAAATTGACATGTACAGTTAAAGACGGTGAAGATTATGGTATAGAGCTTGACTGGAATGACATAACAAATGATGAAGAAAGATATGGTTACAGGGTATTTAGAAAGCAGGGAGACGGTGTTTGGGAGACACGCTCTACATGGAACGGAAATGAAAAGGTAAGGGTGCTTAATATATATCCTCGTTTAACGGCGGAAAATTATCTTGTCGACTGGATGGAAACGACTGTAAGCGGAACAGGTGAGCCGGCAGGAAAAGGCTTATTTGATATAGATACTGTTTATATAGATGATTATAATACCGAGCCTGAAGAATATCTGTTTGATGAGGACGGAAATTATAAATATGATGTTCTGATGTTTGGTTCAAGTGATTACAACGGACCTATAGGATCACCAAAAGATTTAAATGAAAAATCATATATAGAAACTAAGAAATTCATAGATTCAGGCAGAGGTGCTTTGTTTGGACATGATACGCTTTGGTACATGCCTTATTTTTTAAGATTTTCAGATATGCTTGGAATGAAAATGGGAGGCGCTTCATCAGGATTTTCAAATAAAGTAAAAGTAGTAAAACAAGGGTTCCTTACAGGCTATCCATGGAATCTGTCAGGTACACTTGATATTCCATGGACACATACACAGGGACAATGTTCGGGCGGCAGTCTGGGATCGACTGTGTGGATGGAACTGGAGACGAATGGGAACTGTACGGATTCAGCTACCGGTGTGACATCAAGTGCCTATTTATTTACAAATAATCAGCTTGCGATGATACAGACAGGACACAGTAATGGACTTGCTACAGATGATGAGCGTAAGGTACTGGCAAATACACTTTTTTATTTAAAACAGTTTACATACAGTACAGGTTCAGCTGATAAATCATTTTACGATCTGGACGCGCCTGTTGTTGATGATCTGGAAATTTCGGATAACGGTATAGCAACTATATATGGCGAGGACAGGGGGACAACATATCAGTATTACGTTGAAGGAATAGCGGCAAGTTCTGAGACGGAGAACATACAGTCAAATATAGTGACGGCAACAGCTTTTTCAGGATTAAAGGGCTATATAGTGGAGGTAAGCGATAAGGAGTATATAGAGGATATTGCAGAGTATGATGAGAAAGGAAATCTTATATCTGACATAGTTCCGGCTAATCAGGATAAGGCAACTGTGAATCTTGGAGAATGTACCCCGGGAACTACTGTATATATTCATATACGTCCTGTTGATAATGCGGGAAATATCGGGGAAGAATTTGTTCAGGAGATAGAAATACCTGATAATGAATCGTATTTTGATCTTCCATATGCATTATTTGCAAGTGAGGAAGAAGTACAATTATTCTGTTGTCAGGCAGATGTAAAAGGTATTGTGTATGGAAACGAAACATTCAGATTTCAGGGAAGTACCTTAAATCTTCTTGGTACGGCATATTCTGCGGGAAAATTGCAGATAGCGGGAGGAGATCTTCATATAGCAGAGAAAATCGAAAATGCTTCGCAGATAGAACTTCCGAATTATATGACAGACATATTGGACAATATGAAACAGAATACGGGAATTGAAGAAATCGCAGAGTACAATATGGCAAATGTAACCAATCCTACTATATGTAAAACGACTACGAGAGCATGGTGCAATAGGGTTAATATATTCGCAGATTTAGTTTCGAACGGAGATATATCTTTTAATGCAAATGTTATGACTCTTGGATATAAAGATCCTGTAGTAATAGCTTCAGAAAATGGTGACATAACTATACAGGCGACAAACGTAAATGGAAACGGATTGATATATGCTCCAAATGGTACTGTTACAATAAATGTGTGTGATTTTGACTATAAAGGAAGCATAATTGCAAAGAAAATCAATATACAGGCAACTTATTACCAACATAAAATTGAGGATAAATAAATGATAGAAAAAATTAAAACTTATAAATATGGATATAAATGCATAGCAATGCTGCTTGTATTTGCGTTAAGTCTGAACATGCTTGCCGGCTGTGGAAAAAGCGGCAGTGTAAATAATACGGTGCAGGATGAATATAAAACGGAGAATACTGCGCCTGAAAAAGATACAGAGAAAGAGTCGGCGGATAGTCAGGAGAATACTATGCCTGCCTCAGAACTTCTTGGCACAGAACTTGATACGCTGGAAGATCAGGTAAAAAGTGGAAATGTGGAAGAGACAGCCACACATCTGTATGCTGTCGAAGAAGCCTTTGGACAGATGGCAGAAGAAGCTGAAGAAATAATCAGAAGCAGTGATGAATTAAGTAACCTGTCAGATGAAGCACAGTCTCTTCTGGAGAAAAGAAAAGGGGAATTTCAGGCAGAACTGTCGGAGAGAAAGACAAAGGCAGAGGATATAGAGAAAGCCCTGAAGGAGGACATATCATCAGGAGATGCCGCTGAGGTATTGGGGCTCATAGAAGAAGCGAGAGAGCTGCTTAGAGCTGATGAAGATGTACATACATATGGATCAGAGATTTCGGATAAGCCGGAAGTATACAGGGTGGTTGAAGCGGAGCTTTATAATGCGGAAAAAAGTGATGTGGAGAATTTCACAGCAAAAGACTACACTTCGGAGATTTCAGATGAGAAGCTTATTTCCTGTACAGGGATTATGGAACTTACCGAAGAAATGAAGAAGCTTGCCGGTGAGCTTGATACGCCGCTTAATATATATAATTACATAAAGAATAACATAGATTATGAATATTACTACGGTAGCAGGAAAGGTGCTGCAGGAACATTTGAGTCAAAGGGCGGAAATGATGTAGACCAGGCAGGGCTTCTTATTGCTATGCTTCGATATAAGGGATATCCTTCAATGTATGTAGAGGGCAATATACTTCTTGAGCCTGAAAAAGCCATGGCACTTACGGGAGCTGATACAGCAGAGCATGCGGCGGCTGTACTTGCATCAAATGGGGTGCCTGTAACAAGGCTTACATCCGGGGGAAAAACCGTATATCTAAAAATAGAGCATGTATGGGTGAGAACCCTTGTACCTTACGGCAACTACCGGGGAGCGGGAGATGCAGATGGAGAGAGCGTATGGATAGACCTTGATACGGGAATTAAGGAATATGAGAGTGTACATAGTGTATATGATACGGTGTCAGGAGATACAGATGAAATTGCGGCAAAGCTTGATGAGGCTGTATCGTCGGGAGCTGTAGAGACATTCGAAAATGTTTACAATGATATTTATGCGGAATGTGAAGATTCATTGTCCGAAATGGATTTAAATAGTGTCTATTTCAGGAAACGTATAATAAAACAGAGAGATGAAGTGTATCTTCCACTTTCTCTGCAGTATGAGGTAGATAGTGAAGAGGGGACATTTGCGGAATTACCTGACCGATTAAGGGATCAGGTGACATTTGAAGTGGATGGCTGTACTCTTGGAAGTTTCAATGCGGATGAGCTTTCGGGCAAGAGTATACTTCTCTCTTATGAGGCTGCAACTGATGCTGACGAAGAGATCCTTTCGGGATATGGGGATATATTTACAACTCCATCGTACGCAGTACATATGACGCCTGTACTTTATGTGGATGGGGAGGCTGTAAGTGATAAGGAAGAGGAGATTTTATACAGCCCTCTTGGAACGGACAGCAGCTTCAGCATAGTGTTCCATACAAATGAAGGGAACAACAGAATAACGAATACAATTACAGCAGGTTCGATGTATGCAGTAACCATTGATGTACAGAGCATAAGTGATGCGGATATGGAAAGTCTTTATGATGAGATAATCACTCTTAAGGACAGTGTGTCAGAGAAAAATGTCTATAGCCCTGAATATATGGGAAGATATCTTGAGATGACGGGCAAACTGTATTTTGCCCAGTTGGATTTGACATATGCCGCAGCAGCGGACAGTTATAATGTTGCAGCTACAAGAAATATAAGTGAAGCAATAACAGGTTATGAAGCTGAAAAGGAATACATCTATGGAATGGTAAGCGGAATTGATTTCGGCTATATGTTCATGGATGTGGATAAGGACAGCCACAGTGTGGTGAGCCTTCTGGGTGATGAGAATGCGGAGCGGGAATATCTGCTTACGACCGGTATAATGGGTTCGGAATATGAGAGTGGAATTTTTGAAGAACTTATGGGGGAACCTGCTGTTTCTACTATAAGTATACTCGAGGATGCTGTGGAAAGTGGAGTTGACATTCTGGCTATTAATTCTTCAAATCTTGAAGATGCTCTGATATTACTTGACACAGCGGACGAGGTGGTATCGGAGATAAGAACTGCGGCACAAAATGGCTATACGGTTTTCATTCCTCGTGAGGAAATGGTGTTTGGAAGCTGGAGTGGAACGGGTTATATAGTTCTCTCGGAAGACGGAACGGCTGCGTACAGGATATCGGGAGGGTTAAACGGCGGAAGTACCCAGAGCGAAGTAATATATGACACTATGGTTGAATTTGGACTTACACTTGTTGATATAACAGAGGGTATGCTCCTTATTTTCCAGTCAATAAATATGATGGCAGCAGCTGGGGCTGTATCGTTTCTTGGATCAGCGCAGATAGCTCTTGCTGGTGTGTGCATAGGTGTGAGTGTATGGTCGTGCATACAGACCTTTAAGCTGTTTGATGCGTATATGGATGGTAATGAGGAAGCGGGAGAAATCATTGTCAAACAGACTATATTTGATGTGATACTTACCGTAGGACTTTCATTATTTTCAGAGCTTGCAAAACCGATATTGTCTCTTACACTGAAAAATAAACTTGTGAAGTCTCTAGGTGCTGATGTAGTAGAGGAGCTATTGACAAACGGAGCCAAGCTGGAAGACATCAGCAAGCTGGTAACAAATCTTAAGAAGCTGGGACTTTCTGATGAAGTGATAAGTATGTTTGCAAAGAACTTCGGAGATACAGGACTTGACTGGCTGAGAAAGGCGAGAGGTCTTGGGGCGTCTCCTGATGTGTTGAAGCAGCTTTCACAGATGGATGGTTTTGCGGATAAGATGGACGAGATCTTCGAGCTGATGAAGAGTTCTTCGAAAAGCGCAGACGATGTAGCAGAGTGTCTTATCAAAAACGGAGATGAAGCAATAGAGATCATCCGAAAATATGGAGATGATGCAGTCGATGCGATTATAGTACATGGTGATGATGCTGTCACAATCATAGGGAAATACGGTGATGATGCTGTCGACAGACTTAAGCAGGGAAAGACGCCTGATGAGATTGAGAAGGAGCTTGGAGGCAAGCCGGGAGAGAATGTAACTTCTGGATTAACCAGTGAAAAGATAGCGGATATTTTAAATACGCCTAAAGGAAGCAGACCGAACCCGTCAGAATATCTGAGCAAAGAGTATATAGATAATCATTTGTCAAAATTTGATGATGGTGCAGCATATATTTTATCAAAGAAAACATATGATGATTACTTTGATGGTATGGATAAATTAGGGTGGCCGGATGGAACACAGTTTGTACTTCCTAAAAATGAGGTTGATAATGTGTTAAATAACGCAGGAGGTGATCTAACTAAATTAGAAAAAGAGCTGGGGTATAATATTGGTTCTCTAGAGAATGGTGATTATATAATAATGTATATAAATAATCCTAAGAAATACAATATTTCACTTCCAAGCGGTAACGAGATGGGGGCAAATAATAACTGGATACCGGGTGGTTATACATCAGGGGGAATACCGGAGGCGGTTGTATATGATCTTGATAATATACCGGAAGAAGTATATTTTAGCGAGCCGATAAAATTTAAAAGAAAATAAAGGAGATTAAGAGCATGATTGATTATGTAGGAATTGCAAGAAAAGCCGTAGAATGTGGTGATATGGTAAAGCTGTTAGAGGGAAAGGGTGAGTACCATTGTGAATATGTTGAATATGGTCTTGCAGGAATAGATATAACTGATTGGGGCAGTATTTTATCAAGAGGAATTTATGCACTGTATAACGAGGGAGGGTATGACTATATTCCGGATATGATTATTGAAGCAATCAAAGAAATGTGCGAGGGAGATATTGAAGAGGTATACTGTGCATTTAATGTTTTTTTTGATATTGTACTGAAGGAAAGACAGAGTTTCAAATCGGCGCCATTTCACATATCTGAGCAGATAAAACCCGTAGTTATGCAGGCAGTTTTCAATAATAAAGAAAAGTTAAGTAAATGTTTTGACTGGGAAGGCTGGAGACATTCTGATGGTATGTGGGGAGCTATTAAACGATGGGTGAAAATACTGCAGGAAGATTATGAGACGTGTTCAGAGTATGATATGGAAGAAGCAGAATGAAGGTGGGTTATTAATTGATTATTATCTTTATATATTCAAATATTAATTAAAACAACCTGTTTGATGCGTATACAAACGGCAATGATAATGCAGGGGAAACCATTGTCAAACAGACAATATAGACAGGGGGATATTATAATTGATAAGTAGTATTGATAACTGATAAAAGGGAGTGCGAGCATGATTGATTATGTAGGAATTGCAAGAAAAGCCGTAGAATGTGATGATATGGTCAAACTGTTAGAGGGAAAGGGTGAGTATCGTTGCGAATTTTATTATTATGGATTTCCACCTGATGCGGATGTTACGGATTGGAATAATCTTATATCAAGAGGAATTTATGCACTGTATAACGAGGGCGGGTATGACTGTATTCCGGATATGATTATTGAAGCAATTAAAGAAATGTGTGAGGGAGATGTTGAAGAGGTATACTGTGCGTTTCGAGTTTTCTTTTGCGCTGTAAGGTATGAAAGACGGGATTTCAAACCGGCACCATTTCATATATCAGAGCAGATAAAACCTGTAGTTATGCAGTCGGTTTTTAATAATAAAGAAAAGTTAAGTAAATGTTTTGACTGGGAAGGATGGAGCCATTCTGATGGTATGTGGGGAGCTATAAAGCGATGGGTGAAAATACTGCAGGAAGATTACGAGACGTGTTCAGAGTATGATATGGAAGATGACTGATGAGTTTTATTTAAAATATAAAGATGTTTTTGATAACCCTAAGTAGTTTGATTAAGTAATAGGTGAAATGATATATCCTATAAGCTGTTTGCAAAGAACTTCGGAAATACAGGACTTGACTGGCTGAGAAAGGCATGAGGTCCTGAAGCATCTTCGGATGTGTTGAAGCGGCTTTCACAGATAGGATGGATGAGCTCTTTGAGCTGATGAAGGGTTCTTCGAAAAGTGCAGACGATGTGGCAGACAGTATTGGTATATGGAAACTTGAGATAGACAGAGGCATATTTTATGAAATTTAAGCTGTTGATTAATAATGCAATTATTATTATCAATAAAGATATGGAAAAAGAAGAATATGGTTTGTTTTATGATAGATACACAGACAGGCGTGGTTTATCATGCCAGAATGTTATATTAAGTTAGGAATGTTTATGAATATAAAATGCGTTAAAATGAATAAAAAATATATACGTAAAATTGAAGGAATGAGTAAAGGGTTGCTTTTGTTTAAGGTAGGAGCAGAGATAAAACAATCAGGACAAAATTTTCATTTGCTTTACGAAGATAAATGCAAGCCGCCGTTAGATATTGCGATTAATCCTAATAACGGAACAATAGAATATATTACTTATTTTATCCAAGATGAAAAAATATTAAGTGAAAAGCTCTATAATGAAATAGATTATCAAGAAGGAACAATTATTGTTGAAGATGAGCAATTTAATATTGAGAATAAGTTTTATTTAATTGTCGAGAGAAAATTTGATGCAATTCGAGATAATAATGACATTCTGATATTAAGTAATTCAATAAATAAAGAGAAACTACAAGCATATAAAATTGACAATATGAATTATTTGCTTTTTTTTCAATCTCAGTTTTGTGGTATAGTATTTAAAAATATTTTAAACGAAGAATGGGATGAAATTATTAACTCGCAATGCATATAAATGAAAGTCCCCATTCCCTAACAATTCCCCAGTTCTTGCATGAGAAATTAAAAACGACATCGGTAAATACAGGAAGTAATAGTAAAGGATTGTTTGCAGATTTTATATATAATGGAAATACATATAGAGGCGTATAAAATGACAATAAAAGATGCAGAAAAAATTTATAAAAAGTATAATTATTCAAAATTTGCAATGGCAAGAGATGATTTATTAAAATATCAATTATATGAAAAATTGAATATTGATAACTGCTAAAAGGGAGTACGAATATGATTGATTACATAGGAATTGCAAGAAAAGCCGTAGAATGTGATGATATGGTCAAACTGTTAGAGGGAAAGGGTGAGTATCGTTGCGAATTTTATTATTATGGATTTCCACCTGATGCGGATGTTACGGATTGGAATAATCTTATATCAAGAGGAATTTATGCACTGTATAACGAGGGCGGGTATGACTGTATTCCGGATATGATTATTGAAGCAATTAAAGAAATGTGTGAGGGAGATGTTGAAGAGGTATACTGTGCGTTTCGATTTTTCTTTAATTCTGTAATGAATGAAAAAGAAAATTTCGAACCGGTGCCATTTCATATATCAGAGCAGATAAAACCTGTAGTTATGCAGGCGGTTTTTAATAATAAAGAAAAGTTAAGTAAATGCTTTGACTGGGAAGGATGGAGACATTCTGATGGTATGTGGGGAGCTATAAAGCGATGGGTGAAAATACTAAAAGAAAAATATGGGAAATGTTTAGAATATGATATGGAAGATGCCTGATGAATTAAAATGATATATTAGAAAACGGAGATATTTGTGAAAAAAATAAAACGCCTGAGATATGCTGGCAAATGAATTATTTGCTTGTTACCTCTTTCTTACAATATTGTAAGAAAAGAATACACAGATATTCACGGGAATGTAAGATAGAAGTGAGAAGATAGATACAACGAAAATGTATCTATCTTTTTTTCATATATATCACGGGGAGGTAATGAATGACAGATTATAAAAAACTCGCGCTTTATTATCTGAAAGCAGGCAAAAGGCAGTGTATCGTTACGATCATTGGGGTGATGATCACGGTAGCTGTATTATATACGGCATTGAATTTTGGATATTCGTATGTGCTTCAGACACGGCAGGAAGTGAGAAAAGAAGCAGACTATGAGATCGTTTTTCTGTCTGATGATACAGAGAAATTAGCGCAGATCGCTGCAGATGACCAGATACTTCAGGCATATAACGGGGCGTATACAGGGGAAGAATATGTCAGTGATGAAGAAAGATTTGTAGAAGTAAATTATAAAAATGCTTTATATGTGAATGTCAGACATCCTTATAAGATGGAGTCGGTCATGGAGGATATGAAAGCCGATTATGGGGTGGATGCAAGATTAAATAATGAACTGGCAGTGTTATATCTTCAGGATGAAGATGGGCTGATCGGTGTCCTGCTCATCCTTGTTCTGCTGATAGCATATATCTTTGCGATCTTCGCTGTCGGAATGATCAGGAATACGGTTCAGATGTTTGTCCTGCAGCAGGTGAAGGACTATGGAATCCTGCGATGCATCGGAGCAACAAAAGGACAGTTGAACCGGATCATATACAGGATAGGGGCAGGCATGGAAGTGACAGGCATTGCAGTCGGTGTACTGCTCGGAACCATCATCAGTGTGATCCTTGGTTTTTTTAAGGACGTAAATGTCGGATTCCATATCGGACCGGCTATTCCGATCCTGATCGCATATCTTGGAGATCTGTATTTTGTTATGCAGGAGTGTTCAAAGCTTGTGACGAAGATATCTCCGGTCAGTGCGGTCCGTGGGGAGTACCGGATCAAAAAGGAAAAGATCAAGGTTCGTGGAAATGGTCTGATGGGGCGGTTGTTCGGTGTTGAAGGCGCCTACGCAAGAAAAAGTGTACTGCGGAACAGCGGACGATTTGCAAAGACAGTAACAGCCATGATGCTCAGCATAACAGCGATCATTATATGCTTAAGCATCGGGAGTATGGTTCATGATACGAAAAAGAATATTAATGATATGTATGGCAGATATCTGGAAGAAAACCAATCCCCTGCCAGCATATTTAATGATGTGGAATGGATACAGAGTGAGGATTTGCCTTCTGTCGAGGAGATCAAAGAGAATTCTTTGCATTACTATGTAACAGAAACAAAAATGGTATACAGTGCCAGAGGAAATCTGGTAGATCCTGAAACCTATTATGGCAAGTTTAACAAAGATTATGCAGAACAGACGAGTTTGGGAAGTTACATCGAAGCAATGATGCAGAGATGGAGAGAACGGAATACAAAGGAATACAGCGAGAAAGATGATGTAGAATATGAAAAGGCTGTTGATAGTCTGAATAGTTCATTTATAAGCATTGAAGGTTGTGATCAGAATGATCTGGACTATCTGTCCGAATTTATAGAGAGTGGAACTGCGGAGCTGGATGACGATGGTATTCTGGTCGTTGGCGGAGGAAGCGTAATGGATTATTCCGGAAGCTATGATGACGGAGTGACGTTGTATGATCTGGGAAAGCATTTTGATACATATGATCTGCAGGTAGGAGATACGATCCAGCTGGTTGATTACAGGGAATATGAGAAACGATATCAGGCGGCTTATGAAAAGATGATGGCAGACAGTATTCTGGTCAGTCCTGAGGTAGATACGGGAGATACCTATATCTCAGAAGAACGGGCAACCAAAGAGGGCAGATCAACCTGGCGTGAACAGTATGTGATCGCTGAGCGTATCCGTCAGGAACTTATTGAGGAAGGATATTATCGAACCTATACAGTTCAGGGAGTTCTGGATTTTGGAGATCAGCTGCTTCCGGACTGGGGGGATATCTATATGAAAAGAGATTCCTACTTTGACCTGACCGGATTTGGCGAACAGGATGTGACAGGAGTAAAGTATGCGATCGATCTTGACAGTGTACCGGTATCCTATTTTGAAACCGGAATAGGCGATATTACAGATGTACTGTACGGATATGCTTATGCCAGAAATATAGTCCGGTATGCATTGGCGTTTGCCGCTTTTATATTTGTATTGAGCTCGGTGAACATTATTAATACCACAGCAGGAAATCTGCATATGAGGCGGAAAGAACTGGCGCAGCTCCGGGTGATCGGAATGTCCAGAAAGAGACTGATCTATACGGTCATGTTAGAGGGCACGATGGCGACGATCCTGTCAAATATTCTGGGATTCTTATTTGGTTCGATTTTTACGATATATATTTATACATATCTGAGTATGTTTTTATATATAAAACAAACCATTGCCTGGTGGGCGTTTGGAGTCGGGCTTGCCGCATCTGCATTGGTAATCTGTGGAAGCATCTATGCATCACTTAAGGATCTTCCGGTTGATATTGTGGATGACCTGAAGCTTGAGGAATAAAAATTGATAATGATGAAGAGAGACCAAAGTTATCGGTGTGAAATAAAAAGGAGAGGTGAGAAATGACAGACTATAAGAAACTTGCAGCATATTATCTGAAAGCTAACAAAAAGCGGTGTGTGATCACGATCATCGGTGTAATGATCACAGTAATAGTGTTGTATGCGGGACTGAACATTTTCTATTCTTATATGCTGCAGCAGCAAAAGGATGTAAGAAAGGAAGCGGACTATGAGATCGTGTTCCTGACGGATGATCAGGAAACCTTATCACAGATCGCGTCGGATGATCGTGTCACACAGGCATACACAGGAAAGTATGTGGTGAGTGAGTGGGAGACAATTAACGGAACGGATGGCAAATATGTAGAAAAGGTATATGACAATGCATTGTATGTAAATACCGGACATCCTTACAGGATGGCTAAGCTCATGAATGAGATGATAGAAGATTATGGGGTGGATGCAGAACTCAACTGGGATCTGTCCACCTGGTATCTGCAGGATATGGAGGAAGGATTTGCTGTTATATTGATCGTGGTTCTGTTAGTTGCATATATATTTGCAATCTTTGCAGTCGGAGTTATTAGAAATACGATCCAGATGTTCACATTAGAGCAGGTGAAAGACTATGGAATCTTACGATGTATCGGAGCGACGAAAGGACAGTTAAGCGGCATCATCTATCGGATGGGAGCCATGCTTGAGATAGCCGGACTGCTTGCCGGCATTGTGATGGGCGGAATCGTCAGCATGATCCTTGGATTTATATTTAAGATCAGCGCAGGCTTCCATATCATTCCGATGATACCAATCCTGATCACTTATCTGGGAGATATGTATTTCGTAATGCGTGAGAATGCCAAGCTGGTAACGAAGATGACACCGGTCAGTGCGGTCCGTGGTGAATACAGGATCAAGAAAGAAAAGCTTCGTCGTCATGGCGGCGGACTGATGGGAAAGATATTTGGAATCGAAGGCGCATATGCCAGAAAGAGTGTCCTTCGAAATAAAGGAAGATTTATAAAGACAGTAACAGCCATGGTATTCAGTATATCAGCGATCGTACTGATATGCAGCTGTTGGGGACAGCTCAGAAAATACTGGAAGGATACAGATGAAAAATATGGGGAATATCAGTTTAATCTGACTTCGTATTCGTCTGCTACAACGAGTCTGGAAGAAGCGCAGAGCACTTTGCCGTCTGCGGAGGCATTCCGGGATCTGTCACGAAATAACAGTGTGGAGGCAGCAAAGAAAGTGTATGCCTGCAGGGCCGATCTGGTAGATGCGGATTCTTATACAGGAAAGATCACGGATGAATTCCGGACAAAGGTAACGATGGGACATTATTATAGCCTTTATATGGATAAATTGAATGGCATAGGAGATACATCGGAAGATAAGGATCCGGAAGCTACCAGAGGTGTAGCGGAAAGCATGGTAAACAGTGCAGATGTGATCGGATGTGATGATTCTGATCTGAATGATCTGACGAAATATCTGAAAGCAGGAACAACGGAATTGTCAGAGAATGGTATTCTGGTTGTGGCAGGAGGAAGCTTTAACAGCTGGGATCTGGACGGAGATGCATATGGGGATGAGTTTGATACCTTATATGATAAGACCTACCATTTTGACACGTATCATTTTGAACTGGGCGATACGGTTCAGTTAGTTGATTTTGCTTTATACCAGAAGGAATGTCTGAAAGCAAAGGAGAAGATCGATCAGGAATATGAAAAGCTTCAGGAGACAGCGGTAATGGCAGAAGATGGAGACAGTGAAGGTAGTGCGATAAGAAATGAGGAAGACCGGACTTCCGTACGACAGGAATATGCAGAATATAAGAAGATCAAGGATAAGCTGATAGCAGAGGGACACTATAAGACCTATAAGGTAGAAGGTATTCTGGATCTTGGAACCCAGGTGTTTGGTGAGACCGGTGATCGTCAGATCTATATGCGTCAGAATGATTATTTTGACCTGACAGGATACGGAGAAAATGATATCGCTGGCATGAAATACAAGATCGATCTGGACAGTGTATCTGCCGGTTCCGTATCAGATATGCTTTCCTATATCGGTGATTCCTTATATGGAGAGGCTATGCAGATCTGTGTATACCTGAAAAACTTTGTCCGGTATGCAGTTGCAGCAGTACTGTTTATCTTCGTATTAAGCTCGGTAAACATCGTGAATACGACAGCCGGAAACCTGCATCTGAGACGAAAAGAATTCGCACAGCTCCGTGTGATCGGAATGTCCAGAAAACGCCTGCTAAAAACCGTTATGTTAGAGGGTGTGATGACGACAGTGGTAGCCAATGTACTCGGCTTTATTATAGGTATCGGGTTGTCGTATGGAGTATTCATGTATCTTAATATGGTGATCGAGGCAGGAAAATCCATTGCCTGGTGGGCATTTGGAGTCGGACTTGTGGCATCCGGTCTGATCATCTGCGGAAGCATCTGGCTGGGGATCAGAGATCTTCCGGTAGCAATGGTAGAAGATCTGAAGCTTGAAGAGTAGGCATGAAATGTAAGCCTGATACAGCAGATGGAAAGTTGCAACGGAGTTGCTGTATTACAAGGTTAAAAAACAGAAATGCAATAAATATGTAGATAAAAATTATAGATAGAAAGATCTGCGGGAAAGGCAGAGGAAAGAGGGTACGCTATGGAAATCGTAAAAATGGAACATGTAACAAAGATATATGGAGAAGGAAATACCAGAGTATGGGCGCTTGATGATGTGAACCTGACAGTCAATAAGGGAGAAATCGTGGCGGTTGTCGGTGCATCCGGTTCCGGTAAATCCACCCTGCTTCATGTTATGGGTGGTGTGGATACTCCAAATGAGGGAAATGTCATCGTAGACGGAAAGGATATTACAAGACTGACCGATGAGGAGATGTCAGTCTTCCGTAGAAGAAAGATCGGATTTGTATTTCAGGCATATCATCTGATCCCGGTACTGACAGTAGAGGAAAATATCAAGATGCCGATCCTGCTCGATCACAGAAAGCCGGATCGTGATTACATCGATCATATCATCGAGATGTTAGGTCTTAAGGACAGAAGAAAGCATTTGCCGAACCAGTTGTCCGGTGGACAGCAGCAGCGTGCAGCGATCGCAAGAGCACTGGCAAACCGTCCGGCATTGATCCTTGCCGATGAGCCTACCGGAGCACTTGACTCCAAGAACGGAAATGAAGTTATCACTCTGCTTCAGGATTCTGTTAAGAAGCTGGATCAGACACTGGTACTTATTACACATAATATCGATCTGGCGAGAGAGGCAGACCGTATTGTGAGGATCACGGATGGAAAGATATCAGAAGGAGAGGAGATGTAGAGATGAAACGAATACTAACAATCTGTATGGCATGTGTACTTGGATTCCTTGCTGTATTTGGATATAAGGACACGATGGCTTCTGTATCAGCAGCAGAGCCCAAGGTTATGGTAACCGATTATAAGATCAAAGAGAATGAAGTAGTGGCAGGCGGAACCTTTACACTTGAGGTTACGATCAAGAATACCGCAGATAAAAAGATCAGTAATCTGAAAATGGCAGTCGCTTCCGAGGGAGGCGAACTGATTCCGGCATCCGGAGCCGGAACCGGATATCTGGCAAGTCTGGAAGGCGGAGAGACTTATACATTTGAGTTCCCGATGCAGGCAGCAGCCAATCTGGAAGAAAAGGCTTATAAGCTGACAGTGACAGATGAGTATGAAGACCGCTATGGCAATCCATATACAGTGACAGATACGATCTATCTGCCGGTTACGATCAAACAACGTGGCGAGATCACCGGTGTATATGCAGAGTCGGATGTGACACTCGGAGATTCTATAGAGATCATGGGAAGTGTCAGCAATCTGGGGGCATCTACCCTCTATAACGTAAAGGCAAAGATCGATACAAGATTTACATCTGAAGGTGATGTCTATATTGGCAATATCGAACCGGGTAAGAATGGCTCGATCGATATACTTGCAAACACAACGAAAACGACAGGCACCGGCGGCGAGATGGGTAAGCTTGTCGTTACATATGAAGATAAATCGGGAAATGTAACAACGCTGGAAGAGAATTTCTCGATCAGCGTAAATGCACCTGTTTATACAGACATCGAAAAAGTAAAGGATGTACAGAAGAAGGATTACAGTAAGATGATCATAGAGATCGTTGTTGCTGTGGTTGTTGCAGCGTTCATTGTTATCTGGATCATTCGCAGAAGAAAGAGGAAGAAAGAGATATTGGAGGAGTTCTAAATGGGTTGGATCAGTCATTTATGTTTGATGAATATGAAAAGACGGAAAACCAGAACCTTTCTAACCATACTTGGAGTTGTGATCGGTGTGATCTCTGTTGTGACCCTGCTTGCAGTCGGTATCGGCGTAAGACAGGAAATGATCAATACCATGGTGGATAGTGAAAGTATTTGCCAGATTCGGGTGACCGGAGCAACCGGTGGCAAGCACAAAGACCGGATGATCATGGATCAGACCGTGAAAACTTTTCAGGAGCTCGAATATGTCAGCTCTGTATATCCGACCTATGAGATGTATGTGACCATCACAAACGGAAAATATTCTTATGATGGTGCGATTACAGGTATTCCACAGTCGGAGCTTGCGAAGCTTAAGTATACAAAGACGTCAAAGCAGACAACATCGAGCGTGAAGCCGGTGCTTATCATGGGAAATAAGGTCACATCCTTATTCTATAATCCGGAAACGGAGCAGACCTATGATGTGACAGAGAAGAAAAAAGCAGAGACATGGATCGGAAAAAAAGTGGATCTATCCTTTTGGGACTCGCAGGAGATGACACCGGTGAAGATAGAAGTCGGAGCGGTTATTGACAGTGGAGAAGATACATATAACAGAGACTCACAGAGCATTTACTGCGATCTGGATGTGTTAAAGAGCTTTTTAGGCAGAGTATCCAGTGGGGGAACGCTGCCGGGACAGCCGCTTGATGCAAATGGAAATCCGTACAAGGATTTCGTATATTCCGGAGCGGTTGTGACTGTTGATAATATCGATCATGTCGATTCTACCGTGAAGAAGCTTCAGGATATGGGGTATACGACGGAAAATGAGAAAGAGTATTTGGATACGATACAGAAATATCTGAAGATGGTACAGCTTTTACTGGGTGGTATCGGAGCAATCGCGCTGATCGTAGCCGTGATCGGAATCAGCAATACCATGACAACATCGGTATTTGACCGGATCAATGAGATCGGCGTATTAAAGGTTCTCGGATGCGATCCGGATGAGCTGCAGCTCCTGTTCCTTACAGAAGCAGGAATCATCGGAGCGGCGGGCGGTATCATAGGAGTGCTTTTATCGTATGGTTTTAAGGGTATCGTAGATAAGATCGCTATTAAAATGTTCGATCTGGCAAAGGGAACGCAGATTGCAATAATCCCATGGGAACTTGCAGCCGGAGCCGTTGTCGGAGCGATTCTGCTTGCGATATGTGCCGGATATTTTCCTGCGAGATTTGCATCGAAATTGCAGCCGTTAGATGCTGTCAGAAACAGATAGAAAAAAAGGAAAAAAACGGAACAGTATTTTGTTGACTTTACTGTATCCATGCGTTATATTATAATCGTCCGCGGGGCAGTGAGATAAACATTTACTATATTTAGGAGGAATTATTAATATGTTCGATAAGGTAAAAGCTATTTTCGAAGAGCAGTTAGGAGTATCACAGGATGAGATGCAGCTTGATACTAACTTCAAAGATGATTTAGGAGTAGATTCATTAGATTTATATGAGATAGTAATGAAGATGGAAGATGAATTCGATGTTGAGATCCCTGCTGAGGAGCTTGAAGACGTTGCTACATTCGAAGACGTACTTAACTATCTTAAGAGCAAAGGTGTAGAAGAATAATTCACATCAGAAGCAGACAAGAGGCAGCGAAGATGTCTACATACCAGATTTGCCCGGCGCAGGTTGGTGGATGACAGACTGGCTGCTTCTTTTAGTATACAGGGATGGGCAATTGTGATGTTTAGATATTGTGTGATGTCCAACCATCTTGACTTTCCCAACCAGAGGACGCTTCCGCTCGTTTCGTCCTGCAGCGGTACTAAGATGCCGCTTGCAGCGCCATCCACACCACAAGGGCGCGCTTTCGTTCTAACCTCGTGCCAAAAGACACTCGCTAAGTACGAAATGTGACGACCGGCGGACTCAAATGCCTCTGTGTTGGCAAATCAAATGATTGAACATCATCTACTCTTTGAACATCGTAATTGCCGATAAATAGAATAGACAGGTGAGAAAAATGGGTAAAACAGCAGTTATTTTCCCTGGCCAGGGTGCTCAGTATGTAGGCATGGCTAAGGATTTTTATGACAATTTTGAAGACAGTAAGGCAGTGATCGATACAGCAGACAGTGTGCTTGACATTGATCTGAAGAAGATCTGCTTTGAGGAAAATGAAGATATCAACAAGACAGAATATACACAGCCTGCTATGGTAGCAGCAGAACTTGCTATCTATGAGCATGTAAAGAATGCAGGTTTGAAGGCAGATGTATTCGCAGGTCTGTCACTTGGTGAGTACAGCGCACTTACAGCTTGTGGAGCTATGAAGCTTCCGGATGCGATCCGTACCGTAAGACAGCGTGGTATCCTGATGCAGAATGAAGTTCCGCTTGGTCAGGGTGCTATGGCAGCCGTTATCGCTACAGATGCAGAAGTGATCGCAAAGGTCTGTGAGGAGACTCCGGGCAATGTTCAGATCGCAAATTATAACTGTCCGGGACAGATCGTAATTTCCGGTGAGACAGAAGCCCTTGACAAAGCATGTGAAGCCCTTCAGGCAGCAGGTGCCAAGAGAGTGATCAAGTTAAATGTCAGTGGACCTTTCCACTCCAAGATGTTAGAGCCGGCCGGTGAAAAGTTATATGCATACTTAAGAGATGTAGAGATCGCAGACGATTTCATTCCGTATGTATGTAATGCTGATGCATGTTATGTAACAGATGCTTCAGAGGTTAAGACTTTACTGATGCGTCAGGTATATTCATCTGTCAGATGGCAGCAGAGTATCGAAGCTATGATCGCAGACGGCGTAGATACATTTGTAGAGGTTGGACCTGGAAAGACTCTGTCCGGCTTTATGAGAAAGATCAACAAGGAAATGAAATGCATCAACATCGCAACGGTTGATGATCTGAAGAAATTGGAGGAACTGAATGCTTAAGGATAAGGTAGCAGTCGTAACAGGTGCCGGACGTGGTATCGGCAGAGCCATTGCAAAGACATTTGCAGGATATGGCGCAAAGGTAGTTGTCAATTATAATGGCTCAGAGGAACGTGCAAACAGTCTCGTAGCAGAGATCAAGGAAGCTGGCGGAGAAGCAGTTGCTTATAAGGCAAATGTAGCTGACTTTGCAGAAGCGGAGGGACTTATCAAGTTCGCACTGGAGCAGTATGGCAGAGTTGATATTCTTGTAAACAATGCCGGTATTACAAAAGATAATATCATGCTCGGTATGAAGGAAGAAGATTTCGATCAGGTTATCAATATCAACCTGAAGGGTGCATTTAACTGTATCAAGCATGTGTACAGACCGATGATGAAGCAGAAGTACGGCAGGATCATCAACATGTCATCCGTAGTTGGTATCGAGGGAAATGCAGGACAGATCAACTATGCTGCATCCAAAGCCGGAATCATCGGCATGACGAAGTCTGTAGCAAAGGAGCTTGGCAGCCGTGGCGTAACAGCAAATGCGATCGCACCGGGATTCATCAAGACAGATATGACAGACGCTATGTCAGATAAGATGAAGGATGCAATGCTTGACCACATCACAGTTAAGAGACTGGGTGAGGTGTCAGATATCGCTGAGACGGCAGCATTCCTTGCATCCGACAAGGCATCTTACATTACAGGGCAGGTTATCCGTGTAGACGGTGGCATGAGCCTGTAAGATAGAATAGAATATAGCTTAAAGAATATAAATGCCAGATACAAAGTATATATTTGTATCTGGCATTGTTTCGTTATAGCATTTTTATTTTTCAAAAAATTGTATTTATTTTGTAATGAAATTATCATTAATATTGTTTTTTGTCAAAATTAAATGCTTACAAGGATATTGATTTTGCGAAATATTGATAAATAAAAGATCCAGATATGGCAGAAATGCTGTATCTGGATTTTTTTTTAATTCTTTAAAACTTTTTCTGCCGATGCCCTGTCTATGATAGTAGATGTTCCTTTTATGAGAAAAGGGACATGCAGATAGTTATAGAAGGGAGAGAGTAAAATGAAGCAAAATATATAAAAAATGAGAAATATTTTGTGAACTATTGACAACCGTTTTTTTTTTTTTATAATATTTGTGCTTTTTTACAGACATCAATGAGGTTTACATAAGTATAAGAAAAGCAATGTAACAGATAGAAGGCATAGTGTATAAGAGAAAAGGAGAGAGATGGATGAAAAAGAATAAGATGAAAGAACGCATCATGTGTCTTGTATTAGCCGTGATGCTGGGTACCAGCGGTATCATACCTACGGCACCGGTATTAAAGACGGAGGCAGCATCATTATCAGCGGCGGATGATTCCCAGACAGTGATAGGATGTCATAGATTGCATGATACATCTTATGCTGCGGTACAGGTAGGCAATAAGATTTATTATTCAAGTGACAGAACGGGTTATATCTTTTGCTATGATGTCAAGAAAAAGACAAACAAGAAGTTAGCAAAGCTGCCAAAGCAGGTAAGAAATAAGAATACATATTATTCCTATAAGAATTATGCCAATATCAGCAACATGTTTTACTATAAAGGATATCTTTATTGTGGTTTAATGGATGGTCTTATGTGTTATGGCATTATTCGCGTAAATGTGAAAAACGGAAAGGTGAAAAAATTATTTTTTGAGCGTTCATCAAGCAGTGTTTTGCCGGAGCCGGGTTTTGAGTTTTCCATTTATAAGAATAAGATATATTATGCATATTCAAATGGCACTTCAAACTATAATTATTATTTTGCATCTATGAATCTGGATGGCTCTCATAAAAAAGTAATCAGCCAAAAAGCGCTTACGAAAGTGTGTCGAAATGTAAAGGACAGCCGCATGATTGTTTATAGAGATGCGGTGTATGTCTATAACAACTTTGATGTTTTCTACAAAATAAATAAAAAAGGGAAAAAGACAAAGATCAAGAATCTGCCGAAAACATATATGAAGGTTAAGGTCAGCACATCCGGCTGCGTAATTGACGGTGAGAAAGCACAGTATAAGGGATATGAATATGACTCAATGGGATCTTTTGGCCTGTTAAACAAAAAGAATATTGCGACAGGAGAAGAAAAGGCCATTAATTCCAGCTCAAGCGAGAGAAGAAGCTATATTGTGCTTGGAGACTATATTCTGTTAAGAAAGAATAAAGCAAAGAAGAAACTGGGTGAATGTAAAATCACCCTTCAGCTTCTTAATAATAAAGGTAAGAAAATCAAAGATCTGTATAGCTACAATGTAAATTATAATGAGTAATATATCACAATTTTAAAAGCAAAGGAGAGATGATTATGAAAAAAATGAAGAAACTACTGGCGCTTATGTGCATCGCTATAGCTGCACTCATATGGCTGCCGGGACTAAAGTTTCCGGTAGAGGCGGGAAGTATTGATTACGAGGAGATGGTGTTGGTAGAATCCGGAGGAGATGTCACCTTATCAATAAATCTCAGTAAGTTAAATCTACCGGCAGGTTTTGAGGTGGGTAGTTGTAACTGGATTACAGATGGTGAAACTGTCAGTGCAGATGGTGGAACTGTCAGTGCAGATGGATTGTCATATACATTGAGAAATGTTACAAAATCCCAGTTTGTTTATGTATCTATATCCGACAAGAATAGTAGAGATGGAAAATTTTGTGAATTTTATATTTATGTAAATTCTTCAAATATAACAGCTAAAGCAGTTGGCAATAATACGGTGATAGCGAACTCAGGAGAGAAAGTAACACTAAAGGTATCCGCAAGCAGTGATCAGGGGAAACTTACATATACATGGTATAAAGGACAGTCATACGGAGGAGATGTAGGACAGTTAGGCCATAAAGCATCTTATACCTGTACGGCGCCGGTAAACAAAACAAAAAAGCTGAAGACTGAGGATTATCACTGTGTGATTTCTGATGAAACGGGTAATTCAAGCACAGTTTCCTTTACTGTATGTGTAAACAGTACAGCCAAAGAGAGCAAATTAAAGACAAATAAGGTCTATATTCTGACAGGGGATAGTCAGGTGGAACAGGTGATAAAGGCGGTTAATAAGAAATATCCGTCTTATACAAAGAATATCGAAGTGATCAAATATGAAGTTGGCGGAGAATCAGCTGAATATTATGCATTAGTACAGCAGAAGCTTGCAAACAATCCCGAAGCTACGTTTATCGTTTTGATGTATTCATCAAAGCTGGATGTACTTTTATCTACAGGAGTATTTACAGATCTGGACAAGCTTGGACTTACAGATGCTTACAGCCAGTCTTATCCATATACCAGAAAAGCAGGAACCTATAAGGGCAAGCTTGTAGCGATGACACCGGAAGCAACACCGGGAGCATTTATGTTTGATCCGGATATTGCACAGAAGGTTCTTGGAACTTCAGATCCTGAAAAGGTTCAGAAGATGATCGGAACAGCTGATGGCTATCTGTCTGTTGCTGCAAAAATGAAAGAGGCCGGTTACTATATGACCTCCGGAGCATCAAAAAATACAATGAGTGGTTGTGAGGGTATTCTCAATGACATGATAGGGGATACATCGTATTCTTACGAGGATAATAGCAAGGTATTTATGTTATCTGAAGCAGATAAGAAGACTGTGGAAAAGATCGCGAAGGCGACCCGTAGAAATGGATATGATACAGGAAGCTCGATGTGGACCAGTGCTTGGGTGGCTGATATGACATCCGGTAAGGTATTTGGCTGGTTCTCCGGCACCTGGGGACAGTATAGCATGACATTTGACAAGCCGATGGCTGCCTGTCAGGGACCATTTGCCTATAGCTGGGGTGGTACATACTACGCAATTAAGAGCGGCAAGCAGGATGAAGCAGCAGTGCAGTTCCTAAAAGCCTTATGCTGCGATCCTTCTGTAATGAGTTCTCTGGGCGACCTTCCAAATAATACCGTTGCAGCTCAGAAGGTGATCAGTAAGGGTAAGAATCCTGCAGCTATGAAAAATAATCAGAATATTTATAAAGTATTCGATAAGATGGCAAGAAGCATCAATGGTGGTTCTTATAAGATCTCAAAACCAAAGGTGTCCCTTACAAGTAATGGCATTGTAAAGGGATCTGACGGAAAATATTACTATGTAAAGAAAGGTCTGATCCAGTCAGGCAGAAGCGGATTCATCAAAGTTGGCAAGAAGACCTATTACATCAAGAAGGGCGTAGTGCAGAATAAGAAGACCGGATTCGTGAAGAACGGCAAGAAGTACTACTATGTAAAGAAAGGTGTCTGTAGTACAAAGAATGAATTCGTAAAGGTAGGTAAGAAGACCTATTATCTGAATAAAGGTGCAAAGAACACCAAGACCGGATTTGTAAAAGTCGGTAAGGCAACTTATTATGTTAAAAAAGGTCTGAAGACAGACAAGACAGCATTTATCAAAAATGGTAAGAAAGAATGTTATGTCAAGAATGGTGTATGGAAGAAATCTTACACTGGAAATGTCACCTATAGAAAGCATGTTTACTATGTGAAGAAGGGTGTAAAAGTAAAAAAGGTGAGATAATACATGAAGAATAGATTGAAGCAGATCATTGTCTGGTGCATGGTGGCAGCATTGCTATGCGTGAATTGCTCATTTACATCAGAAGCGAAAACAGGCAGTAAGGTTACAGTTCCAAAGACATCTATTACGTCAGTAAGATCCAGATCAGCGGGACAGGTGACAGTAAGATTTAAGAAATCAAAAAAGGCGGGCAGCTATCAGATTCAGATCAGTACAGACAAGAAGTTTAAGAAAAACGTAAAAAGCCAGAAAGTCAGTGCTAAGAAAACAACGGTAACGTTTAAGAAGCTGAAGCAGGGCAAAAAATATTATGTCAGAGTGCGTGTGTACCGGACTGTAAAGAAGAAAAAATATCACAGCGCATGGAGTAAAGTGAAGTCTGTTAAAGTGAAAAAGAAGACGACAAAGAAGGACTCCGGTCAGAAGAATACTGGTGATAGCAATAAGTCTGAGAACACCACAGATGTAACGGATGCCACTGAGAACGCAGGCACCACCAAGGATACAGACATCACTGGAAACACAGGTGCAACTAAGGATACAGATACCATCGGGAACTCAGGCACTACCGGGGACACGAATTCCGGCGGACAGGAGTCCGAGGATCAAAAAAAAGAGTGGGATGGCACGGCAGAGCTGGAAAAAATGGAATATGAAGTGGGAGAAGAAATAAAGGTTCATTATTCCAAGCAGCCGGAATGTGCAGGAGAAATAAAGGAATATTATACTTATGGTAATCAGGGAGAATATATCGATTATACAGAAAGATATACCAAAAAGAATGAGAACGGAAATGTGGTATGTACGAGTGCCGGACATACCAGCCTGTGTATTATATTCCCTGAGACAGAGCATTATAAAGAGACATGGATTGCTTTGGGAAAAGTGAGAATATACAATAATGAAGACCCACTTGGAGGATTTAATCTGTCCGGTTATAGGTACGGGGAAACCATGAAGAAAGAGGTTGAAGATATAACCGTAACGAATGGTACAGGTTCTTTTTGTGAATGGTTTGCATGTGAAGGTAATGCTGCATGGTTAAATGAACATATAACCTTTAAGGTATCCGATGTTACACCGAAAGAATACAGAAATCTGATGGATTGGGCAGGCTGGAATACTTCAGAATCGGAAATAAAAGTAGAAACCTATAATCTGAAGGGGGTATATGGAGAGACAACATCCGTTACGACTTCGACAACAAGTGGAAAAATAGAATTTTCCGGCAAGGCAATGTCACAGTGCAAGCTTACTGTAACAGCTGGTGCAGGTGTGCGCGTATGCAGACTGGATGCTTACAGGGATGGCGTTTTATATGACACTATGTATGTTGCTCCGAAGCCATATGATGAAGATGGAAATCTTCTTGATACAGAATTATATACAAAGGTTCGGAGAAATGTAGAGGCAAAGCTGTGGACAGATGATATGTCGAATTATGATAAGCTGAAAACTCTTGCAGATTATATTTCAACGACAGCACATTATCCGGGATATCAATGTACTCAAAAAGATGTAAATCCGACTCTGTGGGATGGATTCTCAGTCGATGGTATTGCGCTTTATTATAATATGTTCAATATGCCGGTTTTAAACCGCGCGATGGCATTGCGTGGCGGTATCATAACCTGTGTGGCTATAGATATTGTCTGCGCTGCGGCAGAGGAGGATCTGAGACTGAATTATCTGTATGATAAAGCGACAGATACTGTTGCAGAAGGCGAAGGCGTATGGCTTACGATCGGAGATGCCAGTACCAATCCAAGCGCAGGAGCGCATGAGTCTCTGGCATACAAAGATGCCGATGGCAATATTGTATATATCGATGCGCAGGGAAGAATGGCAAGAAATTCATGTGAAGAACATGGCTGCCTAGATAAGGTCATCAGAGACTAGAGCCGCGCCGGACATGAAGAGGCGAAGAATATAGAGGCAGATATTTAATCAAATAATGAAGGAGATGGATAAGATATGAAACAATTTTTAAAATCACATGCAATTTTATTCAGTATGCTTGCAGTCCTGATCGGATGCTTAATTTACCCGAATCAGGCAGATGCAAAGACATATCAGACACAGGATAACTATATTGGTGGTGGCGGATGTTCAGTTGTGATCAGTGGTAATAAGGTTTATTATTCAATCACGGAAACTGGAAAAATCTTCTGCTATGATATCAAAACGAAGAAGACAAAAACCATTGCCAAAGCAGGTGGAAAAGGATTTAGAAGCTTGAGAAAAAAAGGAAATTATCTGTATGCAGTCTATGATAATTATGGCGGATCCGATGGATCAGATAAGTATATCGTGCGTGTATCTATTAAGAATGGTAAGAAAACAAAACTTGCAAGAGGCCGTGATTTTGTATTTGCAGGCAAAAAGATCTACTATACAAAGACGCAGCATGTAAAGACCAGTGATATAGAATATGATAAAACGGTTGGTACATATTCCATGTCACTTACCGGAAAAAATAAAAAGAAAGCAAAATCTGTTGTATTAAGTACAGAACGGGATGCAAGAACGCCGATCAAGACATCAAAAGGTTCACTTACCTCCAGAGGAAAGACAGTGGGTAGTTTATATTTTCCACAGGCGATAGATTATACGACGTCAAAGGGAAAGAAAACGGAGATCTATAATGTATTGAAGGATAAGAATGCAAGCAGTACTTCAACGATACGGTATTATACATTACAGGGTGATTACATTGTGTATAAGAAATGTGATAAAAATGGATATTCCAAACTGATACTCGTGAAAAAGAACGGGAAAGGATCCAAAGTTTTATATTCAGAACCTTCTGCAAGCGGTTGGTAAAATGAAAATACAGGCGTTACAGCCGGTCGGTGTCAGGTGAGGGTCAGAACTTATAGCGTCAGATAGACAGTTAGAGCTTATGGCATCAGATGGACGATGTTGTATTTAGCATACGGCATCAGATACAGATAATAGAATTTATTTGTATCTGGTGCCGTTTTTTTACGCATTGTGATGGTAAAAAATGCGGATTAATGCTACAATAAAACGAATGGGGAAATGCTTTGGCAGATACGAATGAAAAGGCTGAATGAGATCATACGAGAGGAAACGAAAAAATGAACAAACGAAACCGGTTAAAAACCATTCGGCCGCAGAATGAACGTGCGGCAAGAGCATTCCGTAAGAAGCAGAACATGAAGGTAGAGCTGAATAAAAAGTGGCTGCCTGTTGTCTATGTGGTGATGCTCGGTATCTGTATTTTACTGAATGTGACAAATGATAGTCTGGATCCGGCAAATGTGCTGATCAGTGTCTGTATGTTTGGAATTGTGGGAGCGATATTTGTCTATGCATATAAGCATTTGAAGCATATCGACCAGATGGGGGAAGATTTTCGTATAGCCATCAGCTATATCAAGGGCGACTATGCAAAAGAAAAGAAGCTTCTTTGGGATCTGTATCGTACCGAGACCCGGTATGGTATCTTTAATGAGGAACATCTGAGAAATTCCTATGTAGATTATGTGGAAGAAATGAAACGTCTGGAGCAGGATGAAGAAGGAAAATATGCCTGTGACATCGAAGATTTTATAAATTATCAGTTGATCGATGATGCAGTAGAAAAGGGTCGTCTGAATCTGGTGCCGGGTGCCATGACCGGACTTGGTATTCTTGGTACCTTTATCGGTCTGTCAATCGGACTTCAGGCATTTAATACAGGTTCAGCAGAGGAGATTACGAACAGTATCGGACCTCTGATGGATGGTATCAAGGTTGCGTTCCATACATCTATCTATGGTATGATCTTTTCCCTGACATTTAATCTGATCTTTAAGACGGTTCTGGAACAGGCATATCACAAGCTGGATGAATTTGTAGCAGAGTTCAAACGGTATGTACGTCCGGATGCGACTTACGATAACGGTAATTTGGAACTGGATTTCCAGAAGAAACAGTTGGAAGCAACGATAGCAACACAGAAGGCAATCGAAGAAACACTTGCATATCTGAAGTCCATGCATGAAGATATCGAAGATATCCGTATCCTGACAAAGGATCAGAATGATATCTTCCGTGGCAGATTGAACCGCCCGAGGGCGATCGAGCAGAGCAGCAGGGAGGGATAAGGCATGAGCAAGAAACGAAGAAGACCGGAGGAAGAAGAAACCTCCTACTGGCTGTCTTATTCCGATATGATGGCTGCGCTCCTTCTGATCTTTATCCTGATCATTTCCTTTACACTGATGCAGTCTAAGAGCCAGTATGAGAGTAAACAGGCAGAGCTTGATAAACAGCAGGAGATCATCAAAGAGCAGGAACAGCTCTTAAAAGACCAGCAGGAGGAGCTTGACCGTATCGCAGGCATCCGAAGTGGTCTGGTGGCGGCACTCCGTGATGAGTTCGCAGACAGTTCGTTAAATGTCAAGGTAGACGAGAAAACGGGTGCGATCACATTTGATGCAAGCGTTTTGTTTGATGTAGCAGACAGTGATCTGAAGGAAGAAGGAAAGACCTTCTTAAAGGAATTTCTTCCCAAATACTGTAAAGTGCTGCTGGATGAAAAATATCGTGATTATGTATCGGAGATTATTATAGAAGGTCATACAGATACGAATGGATCTTATATTTATAATCTTGAACTTTCCCAGCAGAGAGCCTTTTCTGTTGCAAAGTATTGCCTGACCGAGAGTAACGGGATCATAAGCTCCACAGATGTTGAACTGCTTCGAAGTGTACTGACGGCAAATGGAAAGTCCTACAGCAATCCGATTTATAAGGAGGATGGATCTGTCGATCTGGAAGCATCCAGACGAGTAGAGATTCTGTTCCGGCTTCAGGATGAAGAAATGATCGCTGAGATGATGGATATTCTGAAAGAGAAATAGATATTTTGAAAGAGAAACAGACCAACACTTGCGGTTTTAAAAACGAGATGGTACAATGAGCATTGCGATGGGATGTGTTTGTACATACCAGCATAATGCGAAACCAACATTGAACCGACAGGTGAAATGGTACAATGAGCATTGCGACGGTACATATTTATATGTACTAAATGGATAGATTGTCTTTTGAAAGGAAAACGAGATGAAAAGAGTAGTTGTAACAGGAATGGGCGCTGTAACCCCGATTGGAAATAACGTAGAAGAATTCTGGGATGGCATTAAGAAGAATAAAGTAGGTATTGGCGAGATTACAAAATTTGATGTATCTGAATATAAATGCAAAATGGGTGCTGAAGTAAAAGATTTTGATCCGAAACAATATATGGATCCAAAGGCAGCCAGAAGAATGGAGCCGTTCTGCCAGTATGCAGTTGCAGCTACCGGTGAAGCAATCAGGAATGCCGGCATAGATCTTGAAAAAGAGGATTTGACAAGATTCGGAACCTGTATCGGTAACGGACTTGGCGGTGTAGCTACGATCGAAAAGGAACATGCCAAGGTTATGAATGGTAAGGCAAACCGTGTCAGTGTAATGATGGTTCCTATGATGATCTCGAATATGGCAGCCGGAAATGTAGCGATCGCATATGGCTTAAAGGGCAAATGTACAGATGTTGTAACAGCATGTGCGACAGGAACAAACAGCATTGGCGAGGCATATCGTTATATTCAGGTCGGAGATGCAGATGTGATGGTAGCCGGAGGTGCTGAATCACCGATCTGTGAGACAAATGTTTCAGGATTTATCTCCATGACAGCTCTTTCAAGTGCAACAGAAGCAGATCGTGCGTCGATTCCGTTTGACAAAGACAGATGTGGATTCGTTATCGGTGAAGGAGCTGGAGTCGTAGTTCTGGAATCTCTGGAGCATGCGCAGGCAAGAGGAGCAAAGATCCTTGCCGAGGTTGTCGGATATGGTTCCACCTGTGATGCATTTCACATTACATCCCCTGCCGAGGATGGAGAGGGTGCAGCAAGAGCCATGACACTCGCGATCAACGAGGCTGGCATTACACCGGCAGACGTTGATTATATCAATGCACACGGAACAAGTACCCACCACAATGATCTTTATGAGACAAGAGCCATTAAGAAAGCATTTGGTGAGGATGCATATAATGTAAATATCAATTCTACAAAATCCATGATCGGTCATTTATTTGGCGCGGCCGGAGCAGTTGAATTTATTACATGCGTAAAATCTATCGAAGATGGATACATTCACCCAACAGTAGGTCTTCGTGAGACAGAAGGCGAGATCGACCTGAATTATACAAAGGGTGAGGGCGTTCATAAGGACATTACATATGCACTGAGCAATTCTCTTGGATTTGGCGGACACAATGCAAGTATCCTTGTAAAGAAATGGGAAGAATAAGATCCAGACAAAAACAGATATAAAAGAATTACACATCATAAATAATGTGAGCAAAAGTATTTGCACGAAAAAGTGTAAATTTACATGGAAAAGTGAAAATTTACATCAAAAAGTGAAAAAACGTATTGACATATTCCCTGTGTTATGGTAAAGTATCTCCTGATGAACTGCCGAAGACAGTAGGTGCCGGATGGCATAAGTTGAAAAACGCCTACCGAGGAATATATCGTTAATATTATTTTAACTATATGCTCTCTGTCTTATCGACAGAGAGCTTTTCTTATTTTAACAGAAGATGCTTTCTGTTAACTATGTGCAGTCATTAGTAAAACAAGGAGGCGCATTATGGCAAAGGTAGAGATTAAGAAGCCAGTAGTTGAAGAAATCAAAGCTAACTTAGATGGTGCTCAGACAGCAGTTGTAGTTGACTACCGTGGACTTACAGTTGAGCAGGACACACAGCTTCGTAAGCAGTTAAGAGAAGCTGGGGTTGTTTATAAGGTATACAAGAACACCATGATCAACTTCGCTATTGAAGGCACAGAGTTCGAGGGACTGAAGCCATGTCTCGAAGGACCTACCGGATTAGCTATCTGTAAGACAGATGCTACAGCAGCAGCCAGAATCTTGGCTAACTTCGCAAAGACTGCTCCGGCACTTGAGCTTAAGGGTGGCGTTGTAGAAGGTACATTCTACGATGCAGCAGGTATCGCAGTTATTGCAAACATTCCTTCAAGAGAAGTACTTATTTCCAAATTCCTTGGAAGTATCCAGTCACCTATTGCAAACTTCGCTCGTGTTATCAAGCAGATTGCAGAACAGAAGGAAGCTTAATTATTTGTGCATACAGGCACATCGGCTTCTATTTAATAGAAGCAGCAATTATTAAACTATATTATATTAATGGAGGAAATAATAATGACAACTCAGGAAATTATTGAAGTAATCAAAGGTTTATCAGTATTAGAATTAAATGACTTAGTTAAAGCATGTGAGGAAGAATTCGGCGTATCAGCAGCAGCAGGTGTTGTTGTAGCAGCAGCAGGCGGAGACGCTCCAGCAGCAGAAGAGAAGGATTCATTCGATATCGAACTTACAGAAGTTGGTCCTAACAAGGTTAAGGTTATCAAGGTTGTTCGTGAGATCACAGGTCTTGGCTTAAAGGAAGCTAAGGACGCTGTTGATGGCGCTCCAAAGGTTATCAAAGAGGGAGCTTCAAAGGACGAGGCTGAGGAAGCTAAGACTAAGTTAGAGGCTGAAGGCGCTAAGGTTACATTAAAGTAATTTTATTCCTTGTATTTATGAATATCTTTCGACCTGGCGGGAGAATTACCTGCCAGGTCGTTTTTGTCAAAGTTCCGGCAAACTGATCATTTTTATCAATAAGAGCAGTTGAGACCGAATAAGTGATTTTAAGATTCTGAACACAGATACGACATGATATAGTCGGCGTTATGTATCTGTTCTGTAATAATACCGCTGCAGGCTGTTTCAAAAGAATGCAGAGGGGCATATAAATATGGATAAAAGTTCATATACAATTCTTTTATAAAAAAATCCAAATATTTCTTGACATATACCTTGAAAATGTGATACAGTGTAGGATGTCTATACTATGGGTTGGTTTGCGTTCAAACCAGACATATAATGACACGGCTAATATATTTCGGTTAAATGTAAGCATTTCAACAGAATATACGCTTAAAAATAAATTCCAAGGGGTGAATGTGTCGATGGAAAAAAACAGAATTAGTCCTGTTCAATCTGGTAAAGGTATCCGAATGAGTTATTCCAGACAGAAAGATGTACTGGAGATGCCTAACTTTATCGAAGTTCAGAAAAACTCATACCAGTGGTTCCTTACCGATGGTCTGAAGGAGGCATTTAAAGATATCTCTCCTATTACTGACTATACAGGACAGCTTAGTCTTGAGTTTGTAGATTTCCAGTTATGTAGAGATGATGTGAAGTACTCAATCGAAGAGTGCAAGGAAAGAGATGCAACATATGCTGCACCGCTTAAAGTAAAAGTAAGACTCCATGCAAATGACGCAAAGGAAATGTCAGAACATGAGATTTTCATGGGTGATCTTCCTCTTATGACCGAGACAGGTACATTTGTGATCAACGGTGCAGAGCGAGTTATCGTAAGCCAGTTGGTGCGTTCACCTGGTATCTACTATGATATTGCACATGATAAGATTGGTAAGAAGCTGTACTCCTGTACAGTTATCCCAAACCGTGGTGCATGGTTAGAGTACGAAACAGATTCGAATGATGTTTTCTATGTTCGTGTAGATAGAACCAGAAAGGTGCCTATCACAGTACTTATCCGTTCACTGGGAATCGGAACAAATGCAGAGATTATCGATCTGTTTGGCGAAGAACCAAAGATTTTAGCAAGTATTGAAAAGGATCCTTCTGAGACATATCAGGATGGTCTTCTTGAGCTGTACAAAAAAATAAGACCGGGTGAGCCTCTTGCAGTAGAGAGTGCAGAGAACCTGATCAATGCAATGTTCTTTGATCCAAGACGTTATGATCTTGCAAAGGTTGGACGTTATAAGTTCAATAAGAAGCTGGCATTCCAGAACAGAATCACAGGTCAGATACTTGCAGAGGATGCGATCGATCCGGCAACCGGTGAAGTGATCGCAGAAGCAGGCACGACACTTACAAGAGCACAGGCAAAGGATATCCAGGATGCTGCTGTACCATATGTTATGATCCAGACAGAAGAACGTAACGTAAAGGTGCTTTCAAATATGGTAGTAGATCTGTCCAAGTATGTTGGATTTGATCCTGCTGAAGTAGGTATCCATGAGGGTGTATACTATCCTGTCCTTGAAACCCTTTTAAATGAATATTCAGACGAAGAAGAATTAAAGGCAGCTATCGCAAGAGATGCATCTGACCTTGTTCCAAAGCATATAACAAAAGAAGACATTATCGCTTCAATTAACTACAACATTCACCTTGAATATGGTATTGGAACAAAGGATGATATCGATCACCTTGGTAACAGACGTATCCGTGCAGTCGGAGAACTTCTTCAGAATCAGTATAGAATCGGTCTTTCCAGACTGGAAAGAGTTGTAAGAGAGAGAATGACGACTCAGGACGTAGAGACGATCACTCCACAGTCTCTGATCAACATCAAGCCTGTAACAGCAGCAGTTAAGGAATTCTTCGGAAGTTCCCAGTTGTCACAGTTCATGGATCAGAACAACCCATTGTCTGAGCTGACTCATAAGAGAAGATTATCAGCCCTTGGTCCCGGTGGTCTGTCACGAGACAGAGCAGGATTCGAGGTTCGAGATGTACACTATACTCATTATGGTAGAATGTGTCCTATCGAGACTCCTGAAGGTCCTAACATCGGTCTGATCAACTCTCTGGCTACTTATGCAAGAATCAATGAGTATGGTTTTGTAGAAGCACCATACAGAAAACTGGATAAATCAGATCCTGCAAACCCTGTAGTTACAGATGAGGTTATTTATCTGACGGCAGATGAAGAAGATAATTACAGAGTTGCACAGGCAAATGAACCTCTGGATGCAGATGGTCATTTCGTAAATAACAACGTATCAGGAAGATACAGAGAGGATACAACAGAGTTCCCGAAATCAAGAGTTGATCTGATGGACGTTTCTCCTAAGATGGTATTCTCAGTTGCTACATCCATGATTCCTTTCCTTGAGAACGATGATGCAAACCGTGCTCTGATGGGATCAAACATGCAGCGTCAGGCAGTTCCGCTTATGCTTACCGAATCAGCCGTTGTAGGTACCGGTATGGAAGCAAAGGCAGCTGTTGACTCAGGTGTATGTATCGTTGCAAAGAGAGATGGTGTAGTTGAATATTCCACAAGTAAGGAAATCTGTATTAAGGCAGATGAAGATGGAACAAAGGATATCTACCACGTTATCAAGTTTGCACGAAGCAATCAGGGTAACTGTATGAACCAGAGACCTATCGTATTCAAGGGCGAGCATGTTAAGGCTGGAGAGGTTATCGCAGACGGACCATCTACTTCAGGTGGAGAGATCGCACTTGGAAAGAACCCTCTGATCGGTTTCATGACCTGGGAAGGTTACAACTACGAGGATGCTGTTCTTTTAAGTGAAAGACTTGTAAAAGATGATGTATATACATCTATTCATATTGAGGAGTACGAATGCGAAGCAAGAGATACTAAGCTCGGACCGGAAGAGATCACAAGAGATCTTGCGGGATTGTCCAATGATGCATTAAAGGATCTGGATGAGAATGGTATTATCCGTATCGGTGCTGAGGTTCGTGCCGGAGATATCCTTGTTGGTAAGGTTACTCCTAAGGGAGAGACAGAGCTGACAGCAGAGGAAAGACTCCTTCGTGCCATCTTTGGTGAGAAGGCAAGAGAAGTAAGGGATACTTCCCTTAAGGTTCCTCATGGAGCATTTGGTGTCATCATGGATACCAAGATCTTCACAAGAGAAAACGGTGATGAACTTTCACCGGGTGTTAATAAATCAGTCAGAGTATACATTGCTCAGAAGAGAAAGATCCAGGTAGGAGATAAGATGGCCGGTCGTCATGGTAACAAGGGTGTAATTTCCCGTGTACTTCCGGTAGAAGATATGCCATTCCTTCCAAATGGCCGTCCGCTCGATATCGTGTTGAACCCACTGGGCGTTCCTTCACGTATGAATATCGGACAGGTTCTTGAAATCCATCTTGGTCTTGCTTCACAGGTTCTCGGATTCAAGGTTTCAACTCCTGTGTTTGATGGTGCAGACGAGTTTGATATCATGGATACTCTTGAGATGGCGAATGATTATGCAAATACCGAGTGGGAAGATTTCTATGAGAAATATAAAGACTCTGTTTCGGAAGAAGTAATGAATTACCTCTATGAGAACAGAGACCACAGAGAAGAATGGAAGGGCGTTCCGATCGACAGAACCGGTAAGGTACAGCTTCGTGACGGTAGAACCGGTGAAGAATTTGACAGCCCTGTAACAATCGGTTACATGCATTATCTTAAGCTCCACCATCTGGTTGATGATAAGATCCATGCACGTTCAACCGGTCCGTACTCATTAGTTACACAGCAGCCTCTGGGTGGTAAAGCTCAGTTCGGTGGACAGCGTTTCGGTGAGATGGAAGTTTGGGCACTGGAAGCATACGGTGCATCATATACATTACAGGAAATCCTGACTGTTAAGTCGGATGATGTAATCGGACGTGTTAAGACATATGAAGCGATCATTAAGGGTGAGAATATTCCTACACCTGGTATCCCTGAGTCATTCAAGGTACTGCTGAAGGAATTCCAGTCACTTGGTCTCGATGTCAGAGTTGTAAAAGACGATATGACAGAGGTTGATCTCGGTGAGACGATCGAAGCGTATGACGAGAATGTTAAGAGCATGATCGATGATGATAAACGGGAAGCTGATGGACGTGAATTTGAAGAAGCGGGCTTCAGCGGAACAGATGAAAATGATGAGCTGACATCATTATCAGACGGAGAATATCTGGATGATTACAATGACGACTATGATGGCAACTCGGATGATGAATTTTAGAAAGGAGATTTTGTAAGATGCCAGAATTTAACATGGAAACTCCAGAACAGGAACAGGCTTTAAGCTTTGACGCAATTAGAATCGGACTTGCATCTCCTGAAAAAATCAGAGAATGGTCACATGGTGAGGTTAAGAAACCTGAGACTATCAACTACAGAACATTAAAACCGGAAAAAGACGGTTTGTTCTGCGAGAGAATATTTGGACCTAGCAAGGACTGGGAATGTCATTGCGGTAAATATAAGAAGATCAGATATAAAGGTATTATCTGTGATCGATGCGGTGTAGAGGTTACAAAGGCCAGCGTTCGTAGAGAGCGTATGGGTCATATCGAGCTTGCAGCACCGGTATCCCATATCTGGTATTTCAAAGGTATTCCTAGCCGTATGGGACTGATCCTTGATATTTCTCCAAGAGTACTTGAAAAGGTATTATACTTTGCATCTTATATCGTTCTTGATCCAAAGGACACACCGCTTACTTATAAGCAAGTTCTGACAGAGCAGGAATACAGAAAGGCTGAAGAGGACTTCGGATACGGCTCCTTCCGTGCAGGAATGGGTGCTGAGTCCATTCAGGAGCTCTTAAGAGCAATCGATCTGGATAAAGAAAGCGAAGAATTAAAGGCTGAGCTTAAGAATTCAAGCGGACAGAAGAGAGCCAGAATCATCAAGAGACTGGAAGTTGTTGAAGCATTCCGTAATTCTGAGAATAAGCCGGAGTGGATGATCATGGATGTTATTCCGGTTATCCCACCGGATATCAGACCTATGGTACAGTTGGATGGCGGCAGATTTGCTACATCTGACCTGAATGACTTATATAGAAGAATTATCAACAGAAATAACCGTTTAAGAAGACTTCTTGATCTGAACGCTCCTGACATTATTGTCAGAAACGAGAAGAGAATGCTTCAGGAAGCTGTTGATGCGTTAATTGATAATGGTAGAAGAGGCCGTCCTGTAACAGGTCCGGGTAACAGAGCATTAAAGTCTCTGTCCGATATGTTAAAGGGTAAGCAGGGACGTTTCCGTCAGAACCTTCTTGGTAAGCGTGTTGACTATTCAGGACGTTCCGTTATCGTAGTAGGACCGGAACTTAAGATCTATCAGTGTGGTCTTCCAAAGGAAATGGCTATCGAATTATTCAAGCCATTTGTTATGAAAGAACTGACAGCCAGCGGCAGAGCGAATAACATTAAAGCTGCTAAGAAGATGGTAGAAAAGCTTGAGCCGGAAGTTTGGGATGTACTTGAGGATGTAATCAAAGAGCATCCGGTTATGTTAAACCGTGCTCCTACACTTCACAGACTGGGTATCCAGGCATTTGAGCCTATCCTTGTAGAAGGTAAGGCAATCAAGCTTCATCCACTGGTATGTACAGCGTTCAACGCCGATTTCGATGGTGACCAGATGGCTGTTCACCTTCCGCTTACAGTTGAGGCACAGGCAGAATGTAGATTCCTGCTCCTGTCCCCGAATAACCTTCTGAAGCCTTCAGATGGTGCTCCGGTTGCCGTTCCTTCACAGGATATGGTTCTTGGTATCTACTATCTGACAATGGAGAAGGATGGCGATATCGGAGAAGGCAAGTTCTTCAAGTCAAAGAACGAAGCACTGCTTGCATATGAGAACAAGGAGATCACTCTCCATTCTAAGATAAAAGTAAGAAGAACTGTTACGACAGAAGACGGAACAGAGGTTACAGGTATCATCGATACTACACTCGGTCGTTTGCTGTTCAACGAGATCATTCCTCAGGATCTTGGATATGTTGACAGAACAAATCCTGACAATATCCTGAAACTTGAGATTGATTTCCATGTTGGTAAGAAACAGTTAAAGCCGATCCTTGACAAATGTATCAATACACATGGCGCAACCAAGACTGCAGAAGTTCTGGATGACGTAAAGGCAATCGGTTACAAGTATTCAACCAGAGGTGCTATTTCAGTATCTATTTCAGATATGAAGGTGCCGGACGAGAAGAAGCAGATCCTTGCAGATGCTCAGACTCAGGTTGACAAGATCACAAAGATGTTCAGACGTGGTCTTATGACAGAGGAGGAGAGATACCTCGCTGTTGTTAAGGTTTGGGAAGAAGCCGATAAGGTTCTGACAAAAGCCCTTCTGGACGGACTTGATAAATATAACAACATCTTCATGATGGCAGATTCCGGTGCCCGTGGATCTAACCAGCAGATCAAACAGCTGGCTGGTATGCGTGGTCTGATGGCAGATACAACCGGTCGTACGATCGAACTTCCGATTAAGTCAAACTTCCGTGAAGGTCTTGACGTTCTGGAGTATTTCATTTCAGCGCATGGTGCTCGTAAGGGTCTGTCCGATACAGCGCTTCGTACAGCCGATTCAGGATACCTGACCAGACGTCTGGTTGACGTATCACAGGATCTGATCATTCGCGAGACAGATTGTTGTGCAGGAAAAGCAATTCCTGGTATGGAAGTAGAAGCATTCATGGAAGGCAAAGAAGTAATCGAATCCTTCCAGGAGAGAATTACAGGTCGTTACCTTGCAGAATCTGTATACGATAAAGATGGTAACCTTTTAGTTAAGGCAAACCACATGGTATCACCAAAGAGAGCTGCTCTGATCGTAAATCAGGGTGTAGATTCAAACGGTGTTCCGTTCCTTGATCCGGATACAGGTGTTACAAGACAGGATGCAAAGCTTAAGATCAGAACGATCCTGACATGTAAGTCACACCTTGGTGTATGTGCAAAATGTTATGGTGCCAACATGGCAACCGGACAGCCGGTACAGGTTGGTGAAGCTGCCGGAATCATCGCAGCTCAGTCAATCGGTGAGCCTGGTACACAGCTTACTATGAGAACGTTCCATACTGGTGGTGTTGCCGGTGATGATATTACACAGGGTCTTCCTAGAGTAGAAGAGTTGTTCGAAGCAAGAAAGCCAAAGGGACTTGCGATCATCGCAGAGTTTGGCGGTAAGGTTCAGCTTCGTGATAATAAGAAGAAGAGAGAAGTTGTTATCACAAATGACGAGACAGGCGAATCAAAGGCATACCTAATTCCTTATGGTTCCCGTATCAAGGTTCTGGACGATCAGGTTCTGGAAGCCGGTGATGAATTAACAGAAGGTTCTGTTAATCCGCATGATATCTTAAAGATCAAGGGTATCCGTGCAGTTCAGGATTACATGCTTCGTGAAGTACAGCGAGTATACAGACTTCAGGGTGTTGATATCAATGATAAGCATATCGAGATCATTGTTCGTCAGATGTTAAAGAAGATCAGAATCGAGGATAACGGAGATTCATCCTACCTTCCGGGAACACTGGTTGACGTTCTTGATTTTGAAGATACAAATGAGCAGCTCATCGCAGAAGGCAAACAGCCGGCAGAAGGCTCACAGGTAATGCTTGGTATTACAAAGGCATCGCTTGCTACAGATTCCTTCATGTCAGCAGCGTCCTTCCAGGAGACAACAAAGGTTCTTACAGATGCAGCTATTAAGAGTAAGGTAGATCCACTGAATGGTCTGAAAGAGAACGTTATTATCGGTAAGCTGATCCCAGCAGGTACAGGTATGAAGCGTTATCGTTCTGTAAAGCTTGATACAGAGATGGATGAGATCAACTTCTTTGATGATGATGACGAGATCGACTTCGGAGATGATCTGGAAAGCACAGAGTTAGAAGATGCAGTTGATACCGATGCAGATGCAGAGGATGAGGCGGAAGAAAATACTTCAGACTTGGAAACTGTAGAGGCAGAGACATCTGATAACGAATAAATTTGAAAAGTGCTTGACACGAATAATTTCAATATATATAATGGTAAGGCATGCGTGAGAACGTATGCCTTATATTATTTTTTATTTTGAAAGTAGGAGGTGAAAACATGCCAACATTTAACCAGTTAGTTAGAAAGGGAAGACAGACAGTAGAGAAGAAGTCAACTGCACCAGCTCTTCAGAGAAGTTTCAACTCATTAAAGAAGAAGCCAACTGAGACAAGCTCTCCACAGAAGAGAGGAGTTTGTACAGCAGTTAAGACAGCTACTCCTAAGAAGCCTAACTCAGCTCTGAGAAAGATCGCCAGAGTTCGTTTATCAAACGGTATCGAAGTTACAAGTTATATTCCAGGTGAAGGTCACAACCTTCAGGAGCATAGCGTAGTTCTTATCCGTGGTGGTAGAGTAAAGGACTTACCTGGTACAAGATACCATATCATCAGAGGTACTCTTGATACAGCAGGTGTTGCAAAGAGACGTCAGGCTCGTTCTAAGTACGGTGCTAAGCGTCCAAAAGATGCTAAGAAGTAATTAAAACCGTATTATTGGAAACATTCCAAAAAAATGTGCTGGTTAGGCCATGTTTTTGCTATGAGATAAGGTGTTGATGCATAATAATGCAGAAAACATCAGATAGATAGAAGAGATGGAAATAACAGCACGAACACATTTTATAATGTGAGTACCGAAGAATTAATAAATATTAAGGAGGGAAGAACCGTGCCACGTAAAGGACATATCGCAAAGAGAGACGTATTAGCGGATCCAATTTACAATAACAAGGTGGTTACCAAGCTTATCAACAACGTAATGTTAGATGGTAAGAAGGGTGTTGCCCAGAAGATTGTTTACGGTGCATTCGACCGTATCGCAACTGAAACTGGTAAGGACGCTATCGAGGTATTTGAAGAGGCTATGAACAACATCATGCCATTACTCGAGGTTAAGGCAAGACGTATCGGTGGTGCAACATATCAGGTACCTATCGATGTAAGACCAGATAGAAGACAGGCTCTTGGACTTCGTTGGTTAACAACATTTTCACGTGCCAGAAGTGAAAAGACCATGGAAGAAAGACTTGCAAGAGAAATCATGGATGCAGCTAATAACACAGGTGCATCTGTAAAGAGAAAAGAAGATATGCACAAGATGGCAGAAGCAAACAAGGCGTTTGCTCACTACAGATTCTAATCTGTGCTGTCTACAGAATAATAAAAGGAGGACAATCCGTTGGCTGGAAGAGAATATCCATTGGACAGAACAAGAAACATTGGTATTATGGCTCATATCGATGCTGGTAAGACAACTCTTACAGAGAGAATCTTATACTATACCGGTGTTAACTATAAAATCGGTGATACTCATGATGGTACAGCTACTATGGACTGGATGGAGCAGGAGCAGGAAAGAGGTATTACAATCACTTCCGCTGCTACAACCTGTCACTGGACATTAGAGGATCATCACAAACCAAAGGCTGGTGCTTTAGAGCACAGAATCAACATCATTGATACTCCAGGTCACGTAGACTTTACTGTAGAAGTAGAGCGTTCACTTCGTGTACTTGATGGCGCCGTTGGTGTATTCGATGCAAAGGCTGGTGTAGAGCCTCAGTCAGAAAACGTATGGCGTCAGGCTGACACATACAACGTTCCACGTATGGCATTCATCAACAAGATGGATAAAATGGGTGCTGACTTTTTCTACTCAGTTCAGACAATTATTGATCGTCTGGGCAAGAATGCAATTCCAGTTCAGATTCCTATCGGTAAAGAATCCGATTTCATCGGTCTGATCGACTTATTTGAGATGGATGCATACTATTATAAAGATGATAAGGGTGAAGACATCGAGATCACAACGATCCCTGATGACTTAAAAGAGCTTGCTGACAAATGGCATGAGAACCTTGTAGAGAAGATCTGCGAGTTAGATGATGACTTAATGATGATGTACCTTGAGGGTGAAGAGCCTTCAATCGACGAAATGAAGAAAGTTCTTCGTAGAGCAACTATTGCTTGTGAAGCAGTTCCGGTATTCCTTGGTTCCGCATACAAGAATAAGGGTGTTCAGAAGATGCTTGATGGTGTTATTGAATATATGCCAGCTCCTACAGATATCCCTGATATCACAGGTGTAGATCCTGAAGGAAATGATGTAGTTCGTCATTCATCAGATGAAGAACCATTTGCTGCATTGGCATTCAAGATCATGACAGACCCATTCGTTGGTAAGTTAGCATTCTTCAGAGTATATTCAGGTACATTGAACTCAGGTTCATATGTATTAAATGCAACAAAAGACAAGAAAGAGCGTGTAGGACGTATCGTACAGATGCATGCAAATGCTCGTAAGGAAATTGATAAGGTTTACGCTGGTGATATCGCAGCTGCTGTTGGTTTCAAAGTAACAACAACTGGTGATACAATCTGTGATGAGCAGCATCCGGTTATCCTTGAGTCAATGGAATTCCCAGAGCCAGTTATCGAGCTTGCTATCGAGCCTAAGACAAAGAATGATCAGGGTAAGATGGGCGAGGCTCTTGCAAAGCTTGCTGAAGAAGATCCTACATTCAGAGCACATACAGATAAAGAAACAGGACAGACAATCATCGCCGGTATGGGTGAGCTTCACCTTGAGGTTATCGTTGACCGTCTGCTTCGTGAGTTCAAGGTTGAGGCTAACGTAGGTGCACCTCAGGTTGCTTACAAAGAGACATTTACCAAGGCTGTTGACGTTGATAGCAAATATGCTAAGCAGTCAGGTGGTCGTGGTCAGTATGGTCACTGTAAAGTTAAGTTCGAGCCAATGGATCCAAACGGCGAAGAGACATTCAAGTTCGAATCCACAGTTGTTGGTGGTGCTATTCCTAAGGAATATATCCCAGCAGTCGGTGAAGGTATCGAAGAAGCTGCTAAGGCTGGTATTCTTGGTGGATACCCAGTACTTGGTGTTCATGCAAATGTATACGATGGTTCATACCATGAAGTCGATTCATCAGAAATGGCATTCCACATCGCTGGTTCTATGGCTTTCAAGGATGCTATGGCTAAGGCAAACCCAGTTCTTCTGGAGCCTATCATGAAGGTTGAAGTTACAATGCCTGAGGAATACTTAGGTGATGTAATCGGAAGCTTAAATGCTAAGAGAGGCCAGATCGAAGGTATGGATGATATCGGCGGTGGTAAGATCGTCAGAGCATTCGTTCCACTTGCAGAGATGTTCGGTTACTCAACAGAGCTTCGTTCATCTACACAGGGACGTGGTAACTACTCAATGTTCTTTGAGAGATACGCTCAGTGTCCAAAGAGTGTTCAGGAGAAGGTTATTGCAGAAAAGTCAAAATAATAGTTTGACAACTCAGAAAGGCATTTTGCCGTGCCTTTCGACTTAAAAGAGTAAAATAAATCATATCAGCAGGTAAAAAGGTTGAAAATCCTTGTGCCTGCTGGTATAAAGAGATAAAAAAAGGTTGAAAATCTTTTATATATTCTATATAATGAGTTTTAGCCAAGCATAGCCCTTAGGGGTACGAAATTTAAGGAGGATATTAAAAAATGGCAAAGGAAAAGTTTAATAGAAGTAAGCCACATTGTAACATTGGTACAATCGGTCACGTTGACCATGGTAAAACAACATTAACAGCAGCTATCACAAAAGTTCTTTCAGAGAGAGTAGCTGGTAACGCAGCTGTTGATTTCGCTAACATTGATAAGGCTCCAGAAGAGAGAGAAAGAGGTATCACTATCTCTACAGCTCACGTTGAGTACGAGACAGAGAAGAGACATTACGCACACGTTGACTGTCCGGGACATGCTGACTACGTTAAGAACATGATCACTGGTGCAGCTCAGATGGATGGTGCTATCCTTGTTGTTGCTGCTACTGATGGTGTTATGGCTCAGACAAAGGAGCACATCTTACTTTCACGTCAGGTTGGTGTACCTTACATCGTTGTATTCTTAAATAAGTGCGATATGGTTGATGATGATGAGCTTATCGAACTTGTAGAGATGGAAGTTACAGAACAGCTTGAAGAGTACGGATTCAATGATTGTCCAATCGTTAAGGGTTCAGCTCTTAAGGCTCTTGAAGATCCAATGGGACCTTGGGGAGATAAGATTATGGAACTTATGGATACAATAGATTCATACATTCCAGATCCTCAGAGAGATACAGATAAGCCATTCATCATGCCTGTAGAGGATGTATTCACAATCACAGGTCGTGGTACAGTTGCTACCGGTAGAGTAGAAGCTGGTGTTATCCACTTAAATGATGAAGTTGAAATCGTTGGTATTAAGCCAGAAATCCAGAAGACAACTGTAACAGGTATCGAGATGTTCAGAAAGCTCCTTGATGAAGGACAGGCTGGTGATAACATCGGTGCTCTTCTTCGTGGTATCAAGAGAGAAGATATCGTAAGAGGTCAGGTTCTTTGTAAGCCAGGTTCAATCACATGTCATACAAAGTTCACAGCTCAGGTTTACGTTCTTACTAAGGATGAGGGTGGTCGTCATACACCATTCTTCAACAACTACCGTCCACAGTTCTACTTCAGAACAACTGACGTAACAGGTGTTTGTAACCTTCCAGCAGGTACAGAGATGTGCATGCCTGGTGATAACGTAGAAATGACAATCGAACTGATTCACCCAATCGCTATGAGCCAGGGTCTTACATTCGCTATTCGTGAGGGTGGTAGAACAGTAGGTTCAGGAAGAGTTGCTTCTATCATCGAGTAATCTACGCGTAAGTAACGAGAAGATTAGATAAATAAAAAATATCCGGAGAGTGTTTACACTCTTCCGGGTATTTTTTTGTTTATTGATTAGCAGCAATATTGACAATGAAATTACCGGTATGTTACTTTGTAGATGCAAACAATTGGGTGGGCTTATAAGCAAGCCCTGTGCAGCAGAAAAGGAGATATCAATGAAGAAAATCTTGATTACCGGTGGAACCACATTTGTCAGTAAGTATGCAGCAAAGTATTTTGTAGAGCATGGATATGATGTCTATGTAGTGAACCGTAATTCAAAACCGCAGGTTAAGGGCGTGACGCTGATTGAAAGCGACAGGCATAATTTAGGGGATAAGCTGAAGAATCTGCATTTTGATGTTGTTGCCGACATAACCGCTTATGATGCACAAGACATAATTGATTTACATAATTCGCTGGACTCTTTTGATCAATATATAATGATTAGTTCCAGTGCGGTATATCCGGAGTATGGTGTACAGCCATTTCCTGAGGATTCTGAAAGAGCAGTAAATAAATTCTGGGGAAAATACGGAACAGATAAGATCGAAGCAGAAAATGCACTGTTGGAGAGAGTCCCGGATGGTTATATTTTAAGACCGCCATATTTATATGGTTCTATGGACAACGTCTATCGGGAGGCGTTTGTATTTGACTGTGCAATGGCAGACAGAAAATTTTATTTGCCGGAAGCCGGTGAGATGAAATTACAGTTTTTCCATGTGGAAGATTTGTGCAGGCTGATGGAACTAATAATTACAAAGTGCCCAACGGATCATATTTTGAATGTCGGAAATGAAAAGGCAATATCGATAAGAGACTGGGTTATCAAATGTTATGCCTGCTTTGATAAAGTGCCGGAATTCGTATCTGTACCGGAAACAGTAGAGCAGAGAAATTATTTCAGCTTTTATAATTATGAATACTGTCTTGATGTGACCCGGCAGAAGAAGATATATCCGGAGACGATGTCAATGGATGCCGGGTTACAGGAGGCTGCAAATTGGTATATAGAGCATGAAGGTGAGGTAAACAAGAAGCCATATTGGGAGTATATTGATACCAATTTGGTATAAAGGTAATTGACATAATAAGATGACAAGCGTGTGTATCGGGAAGGAAATTACGATGAAAATAATAGAAGTAACGGATCTGAACCGTCCGGAACTGGCGGTTTATGCGGAGCTTTCGGAACGGCAGCTTGCAACAATTTATGAACCGGAGGAAGGATTGTTTATTACCGAGAGTCCGAAGGTGATCGAGCGGGCATTAGATGGTGGATATGAACCGGTGTCTTTTCTGGCAGAAAAGGGACAGCTTGCAGAGGCTGAGGAGATTCTGGATCGGATGGAGGATGTCCCAATCTATGTTGCACCGGATGAGATATTGACGAAGCTTACCGGTTACCATCTGACAAGGGGGCTCTGGTGCACGATGCGCCGCAGGACATTGCCAACGATAGAGGAGGTATGTCAGGGAGCGAAGCGGATCGCTATTTTGGAAGAAGTGGTCAATCCGACAAATGTGGGAGCATTGTTCCGCTGTGCCGCAGCACTTGGTATGGATGCAGTGATATTGACCGGTGGCTGCAGTGATCCTCTTTACAGACGTGCAAGTCGTGTGAGTATGGGAACAGTATTCCAGATTCCGTGGACAATGTTGTCAAAGAAGGATGGTGTCTGGCCGGAGCAGGCAATGAAGACATTGAAAGAAATGGGCTTTAAGACGGCGGCAATGGCACTCCGAGAAGATAGTGTAGGAATTGATGATCCGCAGTTAAATAGTGAGGAAAAGCTGGCAATTGTGCTCGGTACAGAGGGCGATGGGCTGGCCGGAGATACGATAGCTGACTGCGATTATACGGTTATGATTCCGATGGCACATGGTGTAGATTCACTTAACGTAGCGGCGGCAGGAGCGGTAGCTTTCTGGCAGCTGGGACATCAGCGGCAGGAGTAGTATCCGTTTGTAAAGATTGTGCGTCGACGACAGGAAAGGGTGGTCTTCTGGCAGTTGAGATACCGCTGACAGGAATAGATAGTATTCATCTGGAAAGTTATAGCATCAGTCGCAGAAAGTAGCAGCCCGCAAGAAAACATGCTGGGAATATATTGATGCCGATTTGGTAAAATAATAAATTGACAAATAATAAGATGGCAGTATAATGATTGGTAGCACTGAATTGGTGCTACCAATTTCTTTTATATGAAAAAGTATAGTTCAAACGAAAAAGGATAAAAAATGTAGAGAGGATATTTGAATGAAGTATATTAGACAGTTTTTAATCATTCTTGCAATTTCATTTATCGGGGAACTGCTCAAATATGTATTACCTTTGCCGATTCCTGCCAGTATTTATGGAATGGCGATTTTATTTGTATGCCTGATGACTGGATGGATCAAGTTAGAGGCAGTGAAAGAGACAGGGAAATTTTTAATTGAGATCATGCCATTGATGTTCATTCCTGCCGGTGTTGGTCTGATGGTTAGCTGGGGAACGCTGAAGCCGGTGCTGATTCCGGTATGTGTGATCACGGTCGTTACGATCATTACGGTTATGGCGATGACAGGCAGACTGTCACAGTGGATCATCAGAAAGGATAGGAAGAAAGAGGAACAAGAGGATGCATGATTTTTTTGAAAACTCCCTGTTTGCGGGAGTTACACTTAGCCTGATCTCATATTTGATCGGGTCAATATTAAAGAAGAAATTCAAACTGGGAATATTTAATCCGTTGCTGATCTCGATTGTAGTTACCATCCTGGTACTGGTTGTGAGCAGGGTGGATTATGATACTTATAATGAAGGCGCCCAATATTTAAGCTGGCTGTTGACCCCTGCAACCGTATGTCTGGCGATCCCGCTCTATGAACAGTGGGAACTGCTGAAGCATAACTGTAAGGCAGTTATGGCAGGTCTTGTTGCCGGTGTGGTGACAAGTCTTTGTACGGTGTTTGTATTGTCAAAGATCATGGGACTTACACATGAGGATTATGTAACGATGCTTCCGAAGTCTATCACGACTGCGATCGGTATGGGTGTTTCAGAAGAACTGGGTGGATATGTAACGATTACGGTTGCGGTTATTATTGTAACGGGTGTTCTTGGAAATATATTTGGCGAATTAGTGTGCAAAATCTTCCGGATCACCGAACCGATATCAAAGGGTCTGGCATTTGGATCTGCATCTCATGCGATCGGAACGGCAAAGGCGATTGAGATCGGTGAAGTGGAAGGTGCAATGAGCAGTCTGGCGATTGCGGTTTCCGGTATTCTTACGGTTGTGCTTTCGTCGTTATTTGCGCATTTTATGTAAAAATATATGCTGCTTATAAAATGCAAGGATTTATTTCGAATTTACAGATCGGATATAGAAATAATGAAGTTAGTTGATAATCTCATAGGCGGGTATCCGCTGGTAGCGGATATCAAAATATAGAAATAACGAAATTTATTGATAGTCAGGGAGACGAGTATGGAAAAACAACATGTTACATCAGAATATGAAAAAGCAATTCAATATATTTACAGCCTGATGCAGGACGGAACCTTGCAGAACGGAAGCAAGCTTCCAACCGAACGTACGATAGCGGAGACGTTAGGAATCGGAAGAAATTCGACCAGGGAGGCACTCAGTATCCTGCATGGCATGGGAATGATCGAACGCGTACAGGGATCGGGAAATTATATATCAAAAAATGCCGGAGAGTCGATCCGTCAGATGCTTATGATGATGCTGGCACTTGGCAGTATCACGAAATCCGAGGTCTGTGAGTTCCGTTGTACAATGGAAAAGTCTGTATGCAGTATGCTGATCGAGAAGGGAATACCATTTGAGTGTCAGGTGCTTCTGGAGGATAATCTGGCAAGGATGGAGCAGGCGGATGGTTCCGAACTGGTTAGCGTGGATAAGGAATTTCATGAATTGCTGATCCGGGCAACAGAGAATGAACTATTTTCGATGATCATGGAGGCGGTTATGATCGTTTATCGGGAATGGATCGATCTGGTGCTGCACCGTGTGAATACAAAAGAAAAGGCAAACTTGCTTAATTATCACAAGCAGATCTATAATAGTGTATTAGAACGTGATGAAGCAGCCATGAAAGCGGCGGTAGACGGGCATTATCATCTGATCAGCCAGATGCTTGCATTGTAGGTGAGTAGAGGTAATATATAAGAAGGAGGTAAGAGAGTATGATCGTAACACTTGGAAGACAATGTGGATGTGACGGAGATGAAGTTGGGAAAAAATTATCGGAGCTGTTAGGGATTCCCTTTTATACGAAGCCAGAGCTGATCGCGCTTGCAAAAGAAAAGAAAATTTATGAAAAGTATCCAATGTATTTTGGTGAGCAGCCGGTAAATGCGATGATCAGTTCGGTTGCGGATGATTTCTGTCCGAGGAATCAGTATGATACACCGAAACGGGCATTGTCAGCAATGTTTGGAGGGCAGAGTTTTATCATTATAGGACGTGCTTCGAATTATGCCTACCGGGATGATAAGGATGCTGTCCGGGTGTTTCTGTGCGGAGATAAGAAGCAGCGGGCGCATCATATCGCGGGAAAGCATAAGATCTCGGAGCGAAAGGCTATAGCGCTTGTTGAAAAGACAGATGAGAAACGGCGTGGTTATCACAGATATTATACCGGAGAAGAATGGGGCTATGCAGAAAATTATGATCTGTGTATAGACGCGGTACGACTGGGTGTTGATAAGACGGCGGAATTGATCGCAGACTATGTAAAGCATGTCGGAGGAAGATAAATGACAACGAGAGAAGAAGCGCTGGCATATGGACTGTCTTTTCCTGATACATATCAGCAGGCGCCGTTTCATGATCCGAACTGGCAACTGGTGCGTGTGAAAGGAAGCAAGAAGGTATTCCTGTGGACATATGAGAGAGACGGATATATTAATCTGAATGTAAAGGTCGATCCGGAATGGCGGGATTTCTGGCGGAGCGCATTTGACGCGGTGATACCGGGCTGGCATCAGAATAAGGAGCACTGGAATACGATCATTCTGGATGGAAGTATTCCGGATCAGGATGTGAAACGGATGATCGCAGAGAGCTACGATCTGGTTACAGCCAGTCCGTCAAAGAGGATTTATGAGGCGGTGAAAAAGATTCCTGCCGGGAAGGTAGCAACCTATGGTCAGATCGCGGAGCTTGCCGGAGATAAGAAGATGGCGCGTGCGGTAGGAAATGCACTTCATAAGAATCCGGATCCGGAGCACATTCCCTGCTTTCGTGTGGTAAATGCAAAGGGTGAATTATCCGGAGCGTTTGCATTTGGCGGAAAGAACGTACAGGCAGATCGATTAACGGCAGATGGAGTTACAGTTGTCGATGGACGGGTGGATATGGAGAGATTTGGAATAAAGATCTTAGATGGAAAAATCATATAGAAAAAATATAAGTGAAAAATGATTTATATGCAGGAAATGACCGTTCAAATACAAAGGTTATTTGAAACAGAAAACAAGTCATTTTTGCGAGACTACTGTACAGGCAAGGGGGAGGCAGTATATAATATATCCGTAATTCCAACATGGGGTTTCAAATGAGGTTTGGGATACATATATAACCAGAGACTTGTCGGGGGCGATAGTCTCTGGTTTTTTTGTTTGGGATGCATATTTTACGGAGTGGAAGTTAATTATTTTGTAATTCCGTTCGAATGTGTAAGATTTACAAGCAATTCTTTATTTGAAAGGAAATAAAAATGTCAGAATATCAGTATGTAGAGCATGAATTTGATCCGGTATATAATGAAGAATCGCAGGTGCTGGTTCTTGGCAGTCTGCCATCGGTGAAATCCAGAGAGAAGGGCTTCTACTACGGACATCCGAGAAACCGTTTTTGGAAGGTGATGGCAGCTGTACTTGGCGTGCCGGAACCATTGACGATAGAAGAGAAAAAACGGATGCTGCTTGCCGGTCATGTGGCGGTCTATGATGTAATCCGGGCTTGTGAGATCATCGGTTCCAGTGACAGCAGTATCCGAAATGTGATTCCTGCAGATATTGAAAGCATTGTAACACATACCCCGATCCGGGCAGTTTTTACAAATGGTAAGACTGCCGGCAGATTATACAAAAAATATCAGGCGGAACATATCGCTCTTCCGATGATCGAGTTGCCTTCGACAAGTCCGGCAAATGCAGCGTTCTCGTTGGAACGACTGGGAGAAATATGGAAATCGGAGATTGGTAAATATTTGTAGATAAATTGGTAAAATTTAAGTAGGCAAAATGTCAGGCGGTATGGTATAGTAAGGATAACTTTTTTTCTGATGAACAATAGACGTGGAGGTTACAAGGAAATGTCTCAGATAACGAAACGTGCGTTGGAAGCATCACTGAAGAAGCTTCTTACAAAGAAACCGCTTGATAAGATAACGATAACGGATATCACGGAAGACTGCGGCATCAACCGAATGACATTTTACTATCATTTTAAAGATATCTATGATCTGGTAGAGTGGGTGTGTGTGGAGGATGCAACGAGGATACTGGGTGAGAATAAAACCTATGATACCTGGCAGGAAGGCTTCCTTCGCATCTTTGAAGCGGTGAGCGAGAATAAGACATTTATGATGAATGCATATCATTCGATCAGCAGAGATCAGGTAGAAAAATATCTGTACAGTCTGACGTATGATCTGATGATCAAGGTCATCGAAGATAAGGCGAAGAATATGCAGGTGCGGGATGAAGATAAGAAGTTCATTGCTGATTTTTACAAATGCTCCTTTGTCGGTGTGTTGCTTGAATGGATTGAGAATGGCATGAAGCGGGATCCGCATGTGATCGTGGATAAGATGGGACTGGTGATGCATGATAATATTACCAGAGCACTGGAAGCATTTCGGACGGATGCCTTTCACAAAAAAACAGAGAGCTGACAGATACATTGAAAAAACAATGTGTCTTATTTTTCAGACCGGTTATCCCATCAAAACAGGGGAAATGATAAAATTTTAGACAGAACAAGTACCGTGAATATATTTTTATCACGGTACTTTTTTTGTTTATTGAGGGCAAAAACGGGGAATCTTATAATAAAGACAGTTTTTGAGATAATCGGTCTGTTTGCAGGCAGGCTGTATAGATTGGAGGTAATTCGTATGTATTACGCAAGTGGAAATTATGAAGCATTTGCCAGACCAAAGAAGCCGGCGGGTGTGGATCAGAAATCGGCATATATTATAGGTTCGGGACTTGGCGCATTGGCGGCAGCCTGTTTTCTGGTAAGAGATGGACAGATGAAAGGCTCACATGTACACATTCTGGAGAAAGACCCGATTCCGGGTGGGGCATGTGATGGTTATCAGTACAGTGATATCGGCTATGTTATGCGTGGCGGACGTGAGATGGATAACCATTTTGAGTGTATGTGGGATCTGTTCCGTTCGATTCCGTCCATCGAGACAGAGGGTGTCAGTGTACTGGATGAGTATTACTGGCTGAATAAGGCAGATCCAAACTATTCTCTGTGCCGGGCAACTGAGAATCGGGGGCAGGATGCACATACCGATAAGAAGTTCGGATTGTCCGATAAGGGTGCAATGGAGATCATGAAGCTGTTCTTTACCCCGGATGAAGAATTATATAATAAACGGATCGATGAGTATTTTGATGAAGAAGTGCTTAATTCTAATTTCTGGATGTACTGGCGGACGATGTTTGCATTTGAGAACTGGCATTCTGCACTTGAGATGAAGCTCTATATTAAGCGTTTTATCCATCATGTCGGAGGACTGCCGGATTTCACGGCACTTCGTTTTACCAAATATAACCAGTATGAGTCCATGATTCTTCCGATGGTAAAATATCTGGAATCATTCGGTGTGGTGTTCCATTATAATACCAAGGTTATAAATGTGGAATTCGAGATCGAAGCAGGAAGAAAGCTGGCAAAGAAGATTGATATTATCCGTGACGGTGAAGCAGATGCGATCGATCTGACCGAGAATGATCTGGTATTTATCACAAATGGCGGCTGCGTGGAGAATTCTTCATACGGAAGTCAGAACAAACCGGCTGAATTCAAGACCGAGATCCGTGAGGGTGGCGGATGGGATATGTGGAGGAAGATCGCTGCACAGGATCCATCCTTCGGACATCCGGACAAATTCTGCTATGATCCGGAACAGTCGAACTGGATGAGTGCAACGGTAACGACACTAGATGAAAAGATCCTTCCATATATTAAGAAAATCTGCAAGAGAGATCCACTCTCCGGCAAGGTAGTTACAGGTGGTATCGTGACTGCGAGAGATTCCGAATGGCTGCTTTCATGGACGATCAATCGTCAGCCGCAGTTCCGTAATCAGCCAAAGGGACAGGTGCTTGTATGGGTATATGGATTATTTTCGGATAAACCGGGTGATTATGTAAAGAAGACCATGCGGGAATGCACCGGTAAGGAGATCTGCGAAGAGTGGCTCTACCATATCGGAGTACCGGAGGAGAAAATACCGGAGCTTGCTGAGCACAGCGCAAACACAGTGCCGGTTATGATGCCGTATATTACAGCATTTTTCATGCCGCGTGAGAAAGGTGACCGCCCAGATGTTGTACCGGAGGGAGCAGTAAATTTTGCATTCCTCGGACAGTTTGCAGAGACAGCAAGAGATACGATATTTACGACCGAGTATTCGATCCGTACCGGTATGGAGGCAGTATATACCCTGTTGAATATCGACCGTGGTGTGCCGGAGGTCTGGGGCAGTGTCTATGATGTACGGGATCTGTTAAATGCGACCGTAGCAATACGCGATGGCAGAAAGATCACGGATATGAAGCTTGGACTGAAAGAGAAGATCGCAATGAAGGAGCTTTTAAAGGCGGTAGAAGGAACCGATGTCGAGAAACTTCTCCGGGAGCATGGAGCGATATAGAGAAAAATAGAATAATAAATATAACAAATGCTCTGGCAGAGGTGTGGTTTGCCAGAGCATTTTTGGGATTGTACGATAATGTACAAGCGGAAGGACTGCCACATGGCAGATTCCTGTGTTTTGGTTGCGTTTAGAGATGTGTATTATTTATTAAACAAGTGCTTCGCCAAGTGCGGTACAATCAGCAAGAACTGCTTCATCCGGTGTTTCATGGCAGATCAGTGGAGCTGCTGCAAATACAGCACCGTCAGCCTGACACTGAGCTTCCCATGTATCCATCCATTCGCCGCTTCCCCAGCCATATGAACCGAAGATGGCGATCTTCTTACCGTTTAATGCCGGTTCACATTCAGCGAACATTGGCTCGAATTCGCTTTCTTCTAAGACTTCGGCACCCATAGCAGGGCATCCGAATGCAATCGCATCGTAGTTATCTACCATATCTACAGTGAATTCTGCGGATGTTAAAAGATCACATTCTGCTCCTTTTGCCTTTGCACCTTCTGCAACAGCCTGTGCCATTAATGCTGTGTTACCTGTGCCACTCCAATATACAACTGCAACCTTACTCATAGTAGGTTCCTCCTTATAATCATGTATTTTATATTTAGAGATCTCCGTATGGAAATGCCTGCGGGAATCTCCTATATTCATTTTTGTTATGTGAACGTCGTTTGCATAAATACTTATTTTGTTATGCGGATGCAATTTTCTAAATACTTATGCGGCAACCGTCAATTGCCAGATCGTTCGTCCCTGATGCCAGAGATTTGCATAGATCTCACGGCATTTTTTAAATTTGGCAAATGTTTTCTGGGCCTCACCCAGATCTCCGTATACCTTCCAGTCGCCCATGCCTTTGCAGTTACTTCCGTGGTTTTTGATAAATCCGAGAACATCATTTAACGGATAACCAAGGAAGACACCGATCTCATGCGGAAATTCTTCCGAACCATGAAGACGACTACGAAGCTGTTCAAGCATTTGATCGATCGTTCCTGCCTGATATCCTGTGCTTACAAGAAAAGAGATGATCTCCGGTCTTGATAATTCACGAACCATAGCATCCGGTCTGTAGACATAGATCAGAGCAGTTTCGGCATCTTCTCGCAGGATCGTGATCCGGATCCCTTTTTTCTGAAATTGTGCATCCCAGACAGCCACACTTTCGTATAATTCTTCTCCGGAAGAAAAACGATAAAGGAACAGGCTGGCAGGTTTTAAGGACGCCAATGTAGGCGAACAATGTGTGATCAAATATTCTTCAAACATAATCTGAAACTCCTGTAACATTAAATTATCAAATGCGACAGTATTAGTATGTGTCGTTTCAGAACCGTTCATACAGCGGTTAGGCACATCTAACTTATGGCTGCATTATACGGTGTGTTTTTGTAAAAATCAAGCTAATTATGTGATAGAAATTCTCAATAAATTCGACCATTTTTTGTTGACGGAAAAGGCTTCTGCATGGTATTTTTATAAAAAGTTAGTATGAACTAACTAAAAATCTTGTGAATAAATCGTGTGACTCCATTCTGTATGCATCCCTGACTGCTGAAAACAGGGTATGCACCCGGATGCAATGACGGATCCGGGACAGAAGCAGTCACCAGAAAGAAGGATCAAAGCATGATGAATTATTTAGAAATCGAAAAAGTAATTGGACGAGAGATTATTGACTCAAGAGGAAATCCTACAGTAGAAGCAGAAGTTATTCTTGCAGATGGTACTGTCGGACGTGGAGCTGCTCCAAGTGGTGCATCAACAGGTGAGTTTGAAGCATTAGAGCTTCGTGATGGCGATAAGGATCGTTTTGGCGGTAAGGGCGTTCAGAAAGCTGTTGAAAATATCAACACAAAAATTAATGACGTATTAGTTGGAATGGATGCATCTGATACATATGCTGTAGATCAGGCAATGATCAAGGCAGACGGAACAAAGGACAAGTCAAATCTGGGTGCAAATGCAATCCTTGCTGTATCAATCGCAGCAGCAAGAGCAGCAGCTATTTCACTGGATGTACCTTTATATCGTTTCTTAGGCGGTGTAAGCGGAAACAGACTTCCGGTTCCTATGATGAACATTATCAATGGTGGATGTCATGCATTATCATCCGGTCTGGATGTTCAGGAGTTCATGATCATGCCGGTTGGTGCTCCTTCATTCAAAGAGTGTCTCAGATGGTGTGCAGAGGTATTCCATGCACTTCAGGCTATCTTAAAGGAAAGAGGACTTGCTACATCAGTTGGTGATGAAGGTGGATTTGCACCTGCACTTGCATCTGATGAAGAAGCAATCGAGACAATTCTCGAGGCAGTAAAGAAAGCCGGATATGAACCGGGTAAGGACTTCAAGATTGCTATGGATGCAGCTTCATCCGAGTGGAAGACAGGCAAGGTTGGCGAGTACAAGCTGCCAAAGGCCGGTACAGTATACACATCAGAAGAGCTGATCGCCCACTGGAAGAGACTGGTTGAGAAGTACCCGATCATCTCCATCGAAGATGGTCTGGATGAAGAAGACTGGGAAGGCTGGAAGAAGCTTACAGCAGAACTTGGCGACAAAGTACAGTTAGTTGGTGACGACCTTTTCGTTACAAATACAGAGAGACTTGCAAAGGGTATCGAGCTTGGCTGTGGTAACAGTATCCTGATCAAATTAAATCAGATCGGTTCTGTATCAGAGACATTGGAAGCGATCAAGATGGCTCACAAGGCCGGATACACAGCTATCTCATCTCACAGATCAGGTGAGACAGCAGATACAACGATCGCAGATCTTGCAGTTGCTTTAAATACCTGCCAGATCAAGACCGGTGCACCGTCCAGATCTGAGCGTGTAGCTAAGTACAACCAGCTCTTAAGAATCGAAGAAGAGCTTGGTGCTTCAGCCGTATATCCGGGTATGAAAGCCTTCAATGTAAAATAATTATTGTCATATATTTTCCTCAAAAAAAATATGAATAAATGGTATGGGAGACGTAAGTTTTGCGTCTCCTATATTTTTTATCGCGCTTTGCGGAGAAGTAGTTAATTGCTTCGCGATTCCGCGCAGGTGCGAAAGAGTCACTTGTGACTCTTTATTAGGCGAAATGTTGAAAATAGCAGATAAATTCCGGTAAAAATAAATCTCGATTTAGAAGAAAAAAGGAATTAGCGTATAGCGTGTTTGCTGTTTGAATGGTATAATTTTTATCAGTGTAAAAACATATATTACCGAGAATTTACAGACTGGAATAGTGGAAGAAAACTGCCGGTTGGAAAGGCTGTATTATAGATGAAAAAAATTGAATTTTTACTGTTCTTCGGGGCACTTTTTGGTACATTGCTTACCGGCTGCTCATCTGAGAAGGAGTCAGCAGGAGCTATGAACAATGGAACGACAGAAGCGGCGCATGTCACGGAAGATGTGACCACAGAAGAACAGGAAGTAACGACAGAGAAGACGGAATTTGGAAAACAGAGATTAGAAGCAGTACCGGACAGACCTGCTTCCGATAAAACACAGACCGAGACTGTATCTGAAGAAGAATCAGATGAGGCAGAGCTGGATGGAGAAGGAGAAACTTCGGTATCAAAGAAAAGTGATGACTGGAAGACTGCATATGTTGATTATCTGGAACATGTGTCAGATACAGAGGGACAGCAGGGGTATACGCTGATTTACCTGGACAATGATGATATACCGGAGCTGGTAGAAGTAGGAAAGTCGGAGGCATCCGGTGTCCGTATTGTAAACTATTCAAATGGCTCCGTTCATGTAAACGGATTGAACCGTTTGTACTTTACTTACATAGAAGGAAAGAATCTCCTTTGTAATTCGGATGGGCTGATGGATTCCTATTATGACTATATTTACAGTATTGTTGATGGAGAGTTGACCTTGGTTGCACAGGGGCATTATGGAGCGAAAGATGGAACCGGGCTGAGATTTGATAAGAATGGGATGCCGATTTACACATATGACTGGAACGGAGAAGATGTCAGCGAAGATGAGTATAATGCTGACTTTGCACAAGTCTATGACAGTTCGGCAGCAACAGAAGGCTATGATACGGATAAGCTGGAGTCGATCAAAGAGGTTATAGATGATATAGAGACAAAGTAAGATAAATGGGGAGAATAAGATGAATAATATACGAGTGCTTTTTATCGTAGCGGCACTTCCGGCATTATTGTTGCTTGGATTTATATATTACAGGGATCGCAAAGAGAAACCGCCGGTTAAGTTGATGATTCTGCTTTTGGCGACCGGTGCAGCAACTACTGTTCCGGCAGCTATCGTAGAGTTTATAGGTCAGGCATTTGTCATGGGTGATTCAGATGATTTGGGACTTCGCCTGCTTATTTTCTGTTTCTTTGTTATAGCTGTAGCCGAGGAATTAGGTAAATATCTGGTTACGATATGTATCACATGGAAAAGTAAGGAGATGCAGCATAGCTATGATGGCGTGATTTATGCCGTATGCTCTTCATTGGGATTTGCAATTCTGGAAAATGTGTTATATGTGTATCAGGGTGGACTACTGACCGGAATTATGAGGGCGTTTACAGCGATTCCCCTTCATTGTACGGTCGGTGTTGTGATGGGAGCATTATATGCAAAGGCGAGAGAAGAAGCATATGCCGGTGACAGAGGCGGAATGATCGGTTACATGGCATGGGCGTATCTTGTGCCGGTATGTATTCATGGGGCATATGATTACGCGATCATGGCGGCTTCTTATGGTTTAATTGCAGAAGGATGGATTTATGTCATTCTGATAGGGGCATATATTATATCTGTTGTGTTGATTCTGGTATGTTCCAATCATGATCACAGAATTGACGGCAGACCTGAGACAGCTGATTATGGATTCTATCGAACCGAATACCGCAGGCCAGGCAGAAGCTATTATTATCAGACTCAACAGGCAAATCCGATGGGCTATCCGCAGAATCAGGGTTATCCGGGAAATACCGCATACCCGCAGAATCAGGGTTATACCGGAAATAATGCATATGTGTCGAATCAGTATTATACGGGTAATACAGTGAACCCAAAGAATACCGGATATATCGGAAACACATCATATCCGCAAAATGCCGGAGTAAATCCATATCGTAGATCAGACACAGCAACAGATCAGACACCAAATTCAACAACACCATACAGTGTGAATTCATATAATGGACAGGAAGATAACTATAATATGAGATAGACCGAATATGCCGAACGTTTTAACGGAAATCGCATAAGCTATAATGAGCACAAAAATTATTTGCTCGTGAGAAATTAAATCGCTTGCTTATCAGGGGGTGAAAGCATGAGATTTCACAATATACCCGTTCGCGATATCATGCAGGAGGCAGTTCGTTATGGCGGGGTGATCGTGGATGTTCGAACAGAAGAAGAATTCCTGAGAGGGCATATACCGATGGCTGTTAATGTGCCATTATCCGAGATTCAGTGTGGCAATTATAATCTTCCAAAACATAAAGTATTACTCACATATTGTCAGTACGGAGGCAGCAGCGCACTGGCGGCAAGAATACTGACACAGGCAGGTTACAGAGTGATCAATACAGTTGGTGGAATTGTACAATATAAGGGTGCATTGACTAAAAACCGCTGACAGAGGTGAGGCAAACCATTATGGCAAACAGGAAAACGTGGTTTGAATATGAGAATAACAGAATAAATAGATCCCGGACATGACGGAGTATATTAAGAAAAGTACATGTCCGGGATTTTTTATTTAATTTACTTGTGGTGGCAGGGGTAAGTATGTATAATATGGTCAGGGAAATTTGGTGGATAGCATAAGATATCCCTGGGTATTTATTTCAGAAAAGAAAGGATATAGGGTAAATGAGAAAAAAATTTTTAGCAACAATCGTTGCGGTAGGGCTTGTCGCAGTAGCAACATTTGCAGGGGCAAATGGGCTGACAGAGACACAGGCGGCATGTGAACATTCACAGGTGAAGGATGGAACCTGTGTGGATTGTAATGATCCGGTAGAATGCATTGAGGTAGAGGATGCAAGCGGAACAGCAAAGGGAACCTATTCTAAACTGGAAGATGCAGCGTCGGCTGCCAGAAACGGTGATATACTGAAGCTTCTATATAATTGTGAGAGTACATCAGCATATATTGATGCGGGAAATAAGAATCTTACGATTGATCTGAATAAAAAGAAATTAAAGGCTGTTCATTTCGAGATTATGGGTTCTCTTGTGATAGAAAATGGAGAATATAGTGGCTATATCAAGAATGCAGCGACAGGGAATGAACATACATTAACATTTGAAAATGTGAGAGCAGATCTTACGCAGCTTGGATGGTATGCAAAAGGTGGCCTTAAACTGGTAAACAGTAATATAGAACAGCAACATGATGGTGCAACATTTACAGAATGGTGGCTTGAAAAGCTGCAGATGGATCAGACATCTGTTTATAAGATTACAAATTCGCCAAGCGGACTAAGCAATTATGGGTTGCTTTCATTAGATGAAGCTGTGGGCGGTATTGAGGAATTTCTTCCGGCCGGATACACATTGGATGGACAGCCGAATTCCTATAATACGATATTAGATGAAACAGGCACAAAGGCGAGAAGTGTAGAGCTTCGTTACCGCAGACTGACAGATGCGAAAGTATCCGTATCCATCGATCCGACTTCGTATGTATATGATGGAACAGCAAAGGAACCAACAGTGACTGTGACATATGACGGCAAGAAGCTGATAGCAGGAACGGATTATACCTGTATATTTTCAGATAATATCAATGTCGGAACAGCAAGTGTTAAGATAACAGCAAAGAGCAAGACCTATCACGGAGAGATCGTAAAGAATTATACGATCGAGAAAGCACCACAGGCAGCACCGACAGGGCTGACAGCAGTTAATGAAAGTGCAACAGGAAAGAAAGACGGATCTGTTGCGAATGCCGCAGCGACAATGGAATATTCTACAGACCAGACTACATGGACGGCTGTAACAGGAACAGTTGTAAATGGTCTTGCAGCAGGCGATTATTTTGTAAGATATAAAGAGTCCGCAAACTATTATGCATCACCGTCCGCAAAGGTAACAGTCGGTCTGGCAGCTTCTAATACAACAGAAGCATCTACAACAGAGAGTGCTACTACAGAAAGTGTTACAACGGAGAATACTACAACAGAAACAGCTTCCAGTGAAGATACCACGACAGAAGATGCGACGGATGAGGAAGAAACGGAAGATGTGGATACCGAGGATGAGACAACAGAGGTTCTTCATGAGGATGAGACAGAAGCAACCGGTGATAAAGGCAAAAATGATCAGAAGAAAACCGGTGTAAAAACCGGTGATGCATTTGCAATGAAGGCAGCAGTTGCAGGTATGCTCATTTCGTTTGGAATGGCATGCGTGGTTATTATAAGAAAGCGCAGAAAATAAGAAAGAAAATTAACAGACAGAAAATAATAGTGCTGGATTTGGACAGAAATGTCTGAATCTGGCACTTGTGATTGAAAGGAAGCATATGAGCAGAATCGAATTGATCGCTCCATGTCATTTTGGATTGGAGTCAGTATTGAAAAAAGAAATCCTGGATCTTGGATATGAGATCGTTCAGGTAGAAGACGGAAGAATAACATTTGCAGGAGAAGAAGATGCGGTTGCAAGAGCAAATATGTTTATTCGTACAGCTGAACGTATCATGATCAAGTGCGGAAGCTTTAAGGCTGTAACATTTGATGAATTATTTGAAGGAACCAAGAGTATTCCATGGGAGCGGTATCTGACCCGTGATGCAAAATTCTGGGTATCCAAGGCTACATCAAATAAGAGCGCACTGTTCAGCCCATCTGATATCCAGTCCATCGTGAAGAAAGCTATGGTAGAACGTTTGAAACAGACCTACCATGTATCATGGTTCACGGAAGATGGAGCAGAATATCCGGTTCGTGTATTTATATTTAAGGATATTGTTACGATAGGACTTGATACATCAGGAATATCCCTTCATAAGCGTGGCTATAGGAAACTGGTTGGCAAAGCACCGATATCGGAAACTCTGGCGTCGGCACTGATCATGCTTACACCATGGAATAAGGATCGTGTACTGGTTGACCCATTCTGTGGAAGCGGAACATTTCCGATCGAGGCAGCTATGATCGGAGCAAGGATTGCACCGGGAATTGACAGAGACTTTCTGGCTTCTGAGTGGGCGAAGGTCGGCGACAAGAAGATGTGGTACAATGCAATCGATGAAGCAAATGATATGATCGACCATGATGTGAAGATGAATATTCAGGGATATGATCTGGATAATGAGATGGTGAAGTGTGCGATGGAGAATGCCAGAGCAGCAGGAGTGGATGAACATATCCATTTTCAGCAGAGAGATGTAAAGGATCTCAGGCATCCGAAAAAATATGGATTTATCATCACGAATCCGCCATATGGCGAGCGCCTCGAGGATCGGGAGGACCTTCCTGAATTATATAAGACGATCGGGGAAAGCTTCAGACGACTGGATGACTGGTCGATGTTCCTGATCACGTCATACAGTGAGGCGGAGAAATATATAGGAAGAAAGGCGGATAAGAATCGTAAGATCTACAATGGTATGATCAAATCATATTTCTATCAGTTCATGGGACCGAAGCCGCCAAAGAGAAAGTGAGACAGAGTTGAAAAAGTATTTGATCGTGGCAGCGGTTGTTATTCTGGGGGTATTTCTGTATCTGGGTTTTCTGAGACATCCGGATGTAAGCATTGAGAAGACGGAAGAAGCGGGTGCTGCCGCAGAAACTATGTTGAAAGAGATTGTGACGAATGCAAATGGAAAGGGCATTATATTATATATAAATGACAGCAGGATCACAGAAGCGGAGTATCAGCCGTATTTCAGTGACCATTTGCAGCTGATGCTCCCTATCGCGACATTTACCGATAAACTGGATTGCCATGTGAATGCATATGAAAATGGGACGATCACATTTTCCAAAGGAGACAGTCTGGTAAAGGTCTATGGTGATTCGGATGTGGTAAATATCAATGGAAATGCAATACAGGCAATCGACAAGCCAGAGAAAAAGGATGATATCATCTATGTGCCGGTGAATGAGATCTGCGAGGCATTAAACTACAGTTGTAATATCAATCTGGAGACAAATGCCGTGGTGTTAAAAAAGATTGCCGAGGAAGAAAAGCTTCCGGCAGCATATGATATGAGAGAACATGATCGTGTATCTCTTGTAAGAGATCAGGGTATCTATGGAACCTGCTGGGCATTTGCATCACTTGCGGCACTGGAAAGTACGATCCGTCCGGCTGAAAATCTGGTATTTTCTGTTGATCATATGGCAATGAATAACAGCTTTAATGTCAGCCCATTTGACGGTGGCGAATATTATATGAGTATAGCCTATCTTGCGGCATGGCAGGGACCGGTGCTTGAGGAAGACGATCCGTATGGTGATAACCAGACGGTAAATGGATTGTCGGCGGTAAAGCATCTGGAAGAAGCCATCATCCTGAAGGACAAGAATTACGAGGCGATCAAATCATCCGTATACAAATATGGCGGTGTGGAAACGGTTATTTACTGTGATATGAAGAATGCGACGAGTAGTTCTTATTATTATAACAGAAACCGCAGTTCCTATTATTATAATGGAGATCAGACACCGAATCATGACGTGGTGATCGTTGGCTGGGATGACAACTATCCGAAGGAATATTTTAATACAGAACCGGCGGGAGACGGCGCATTTATCTGCAAGAATAGCTGGGGGCAGGATTTTGGTGACGAGGGATTCTTTTATATCTCTTATTATGATACCAATATCGGTATGAACAGCGTAGTATATACGAAGCTTGGAAATAGTGACAACTACGACAAGATCTATCAGTCAGATCTGATGGGCGAGGTCGGAACGATGGGATTTGACGACAGGCCGGAGGCCTATTTTGCAAATGTCTATACGGCTGGAAAGAACGAGACATTGAAGGCGGTTTCTTTCTATGCGACAGGTCCGAAAACGACATATGATGTGTATGTTGTGACGGATTTTACCGATGCATCCGATTTGCAGCAGCGGACAAAGGTGGCATCCGGTGAAATGCAGTACGAGGGTTATTATACGATCAATCTAAATGAGGCAGTACCGCTTCCGAATGACCGAAAATTTGCGGTGGTTGTGCATGTGAATACACAGGATTCCACGATGCCGATCGCGATCGAATATAATAATGACGAGAAAACGGCGAACTTCGATATCACGGATGGCGAGGGCTATATCAGCCTGTATGGCACGAAGTGGTCGAGTGCAGAGCAGGAGAATGACTGTAATGTCTGCCTCAAAGCCTTCACGGATGTGGGGGATTGAGAAAGTGCTGCCATATCGGGCGAGGCATGGCAAATGATACTGTTATGCAGCAAGCCTGTCCACGCTGTGTAACTTCGAACTAACCTCGGTCAAACCTCGCTAAGGTCTCAGTTACTCATGTCGGTCCTTAGTGAGCGGCTATATGCAGCGAACTTAGTACCGCTACATGAGGATAGAGCGAAAGCGTCTTGCGGAATAATATGTATCTTTGCCATGCCACACTCGATATGGCAGGTGGAGTACAGAAAGAAAAGGAGAAGACACGATGAAGAAATTGATTTTTGCTACGGGTAATGAGAATAAGATGAAAGAAATCCGCATGATCCTTGCGGATTGTGGATATGAGATCCTGTCGATGAAGGAAGCCGGAATTCAGGCTGACATCGTAGAAGATGGAAAAACATTTGAAGAAAATGCCATCATCAAGGCAGAGGCGATCCGTAAGATGACAAATTGTCTGGTGCTGGCAGACGATTCCGGTCTGGAGGTAGACTATCTCGATAAAGCACCGGGAATCTACTCTGCAAGATTTATGGGTGAAGATACTTCATACCGGATCAAGAATAAAGCGATCATTGACAAGCTTGCCGGTGTTCCGGATGAGAAGCGTACCGCAAGATTCGTATGTGCGATCGCGGCTGCATTCCCGGATGGAAAGACCATTACCAGACGTGGCACGATCGAAGGAATCATTGGATATGAAGAACGCGGCGAGAATGGATTTGGATATGATCCTATCTTCTTCCTGCCGGAGTATGGCAAGTCCACAGCAGAGCTGTCACCGGAAGAAAAGAATACGATCAGCCATAGAGGAAACGCACTTCGTTTGATAAAGGAAGTTATAAATGAGAATACTGATAATTAGTGATACACATGGAAGAACCAATACGATCCGGGATGTCTTAGATACGGTGGGTGACATCGATATGTTTATCCATTTGGGAGATGTCTGCGGAGATGAAGAATATATTTATGACAACGTAACCTGCCCGATTCACATGGTTGCCGGGAATAACGACTGGACTTCTGATCTTCCGATGCAAGAAGAATTCATGATCGGCCGGTATAAGGTATTTATCACGCACGGACACCGGTACAGCGTCCATTATGGAACGGACCGCTTACAGGAGTTGATCAAATATGATGGTTACGATATTGTGATGTATGGACACACGCATGTCCAGAATCTGGAACGATATGGCGGTGCTTATATCGTAAATCCGGGCAGTCTGGCATATCCGCGTGATGGCATGAATGGCAAATACATGCTGTTGGAATTTGACCAGCATGGAACACCATTTTTTGCGGAAAATGAACTGAAACCGAAACGCCGGATGCGCAGCATATTTGAAGATATGTGGGGCGACCGGGAGGAGTAGAGATTATTAGAGACAAGAAAGAGGTCGGCTGTGAAGAAACGAGAGATTATAGAAGGTGTTATAAAAGACTATGATTTCCCCAATAAGGGAAGCTTTGAACTGGATGGCAAAAAAGTGATCGTGAAGGGAGCACTGCCCGGACAAAAGGTGTCCTGTATGGTATCCAAGGTGCGGAAGGATAAGGCAGAAGCACGTCTGTTGGATGTGCTGGAACGCTCCGAGATCGAAGATGCAGTACCACCATGTCCACAGTTTGGCATTTGCGGCGGCTGTGCATACCAGACCATGAGCTATGAGCATCAGTTGGAATTAAAGGCAGGACAGGTGAAGAAGCTGTTAGACGGTGTGATCGATTCAGAGGCACATCCATATGATTGGGAGGGCATCATCGGCTCGCCAGTTACAACTGCATACCGGAATAAGATGGAGTATTCATTTGGCGACGAATATAAGGATGGTCCGCTGGTACTAGGACTTCATAAGAAGAACAGCATGTACGATATCGTTCCTGTCTGCAACTGCGTGATCGTAAGCGAAGATTATAACAGGATCGTTTCTTATACGATGGAATTCGCAAGGGCGCATGGACTGTCTTATCATAAGAAAATGCAGCATGTAGGACTGCTTCGTCATCTGGTGCTTCGCCAGTCCAAGACAAATGGCGGACTTCTGGTAAATCTTGTAACCAGCACGGACGGATTAGAGAATCTGGATCTGAATGCATATGTAGAAGGGCTTCTGGCACTTCCGCTTGACGGAACGATCGTTGGTATTCTCCATACGGCAAATGATTCTCTGGCGGATGCTGTTGTGCCGGAGAAGGTAACGCTGTTATACGGAAGAGATTATATCGAGGAAGAGGTGCTGGGACTGCATTTCCAGATCTCACCATTCTCATTTTTCCAGACAAATACAAAGAGTGCGGAACGACTGTACAGCAAAGCCCGTGAATATGCCGGAGATACCAAGGACAAGCTGATCTTCGACTTATACAGCGGAACCGGAACGATCGCCCAGATGTTATCACCGGTTGCCTCCAAGGTTATCGGCGTAGAGATTGTAGAAGAAGCGGTTGAAGCCGCAAGAGAAAATGCAAGGAGCAACGGACTTGATAACTGCGAATTCATCGCAGGCGATGTTCTAAAGGTCATCGACACCATCGAGGAAAAACCGGATCTCATCATCCTCGATCCACCGAGAGATGGCATCAATCCAAAGGCGCTCCTTAAGATCATCAACTACGGTGTAGATGAGATCGTCTATATCAGCTGCAAGCCAACCTCCCTCGCAAGAGATCTTGTGACTTTGCAGGAGCATGGATATTATGTGAAAAAGGCATGTGCGGTGGATCAGTTTGTGAATACGGGGCATGTAGAGACGGTTGTTCTTTTGTCCCAACAAAAGGCTGATGATTACATTGAAGTGGAATTAGAGTTGGATGAGCTGGATTTGACTTCAGCAGAGAGTAAGGCAACTTATAAGGAAATTCAGGAATATGTGCTGAAGGAGCATGGGTTGAAGGTTTCTAACCTATATATTTCACAGGTAAAAAGAAAGTGTGGAATAGAAGTTGGGGAGAATTATAATCTTCCGAAATCAGAGGATAGCAGACAACCTCAGTGTCCGGAGGAGAAGGAAAAAGCGATAAAGGATGCGCTGGAGCATTTTGGGATGGTTTAGATATTAAGAAATTATGTTGCAAAAATTGGTCATGCAAAGGAGGAAATATCATGCTTGCTTTTAATGAAAATGGTAAATTGACAGAGTATGAAGAAACAAATTTTTTAAAAGTATGTGATTCATGTCACCATATTTACAAGCAAAGGGTTGAACAACAACTAGAAGGAATGCGTGAAAGAGAATATGATATTTGTCCTTTGTGTGGTGAAGAAAATGATAGTAGTATGCAAGTTGATTTCTATAATTCTCGATTAACGGAAGTAGAATTATCAAAGTTAAGAAAAAAAGCATTGATAAAAACTATAATAGGATACTGCGACAAGCAATACAAACAAACAGATTGTTTTGTTTGTGATCATCAAAATGGTTGTCCAGGAGAATGCGAAGGTAACTGCAAAAATTGTTTGGAGGAGGTACATTACCCAGGGAGATATCCAAATGGAAAGAAAGATTACGACTGTAGTAGAATGCTTAATTTTTACGTGTGTGATTACTCGGCCAAATATGCTTCTGAACTTTTGTATCTGATGAGAAAGAGCCAAGCACTTGAAGAAATTAATGATTACCATGTTTTGTCTATTGGTTGCGGTGGTTGTCCAGATTTAATGGCATTTGAACGATATTGCCATGAAAAATCATATGATAAATCTGTAAGTTATATCGGTATAGATGTTAATGAAAAATGGAAACCAATACATGAGCAAATTAAATCATATAAAACAAAAACTTTAAGAAGAACCCAATTTAAATATATGGATGCCGTAACGGAAGAATATAATATTTCAAATGCAAACGTTATTGTATTGCAATATGTTATATCACATTTCTATAATTCAGGGCAAATAGGTGAGATAGAGAGTTTTTTTGAAAAATTGGTTCAGAATATTATTTTACATAAGGAACAAGGAAAGCCATTAGTGGTTCTCATTAATGATGTAAATAGCAATAATAGAGGTCGCGATTATTTTGAGAAATTGGTTGAAAAGTTAGATGGTGAGGGTCTGATAGAAAATAGTCAAGGATATTATTTTGATTACAATATAAGGAACAAATTTCAGAGGTATGGTATAAAACACGAATCAAATCGTATTGTATATAATATTCCTGATAGACTTTCTACATATCAGCCATGGGAAGTGTGTTCAAGTGCGCAGCTTTTGATTGAAGTATTATAGCAGGAGATGATAGAAATGATTATTAGTGCAAGTAGACGTACAGATATACCGTCTTACTATTCGGAATGGTTGGTTAATAGATTAAAAGAGAAATATGTATTGGTTAGAAATCCGATGAATATACATCAGGTAAGTAAGATAGATTTATCTCCAGATGTTGTTGATGCAATCGTATTTTGGACAAAAAATCCAACTCCAATGTTGTCATACTTGGATCAAATTAATGATTATACATATTATTTTCAATTTACATTAAGTGCGTATGGTCCTGATGTAGAAAGGAATTTACCATCAAAAAATAAAATTATTATTCCGACATTTCAACAGTTATCCAAAGAAATTGGAAAAGAAAAGGTTATATGGAGATATGATCCGATATTCTTTAATGAGCAGTACTCAATAGAGTATCATTGTAAGTATTTTGAAGTATTAGCTTCAAAATTGGGTGATTATACGGAGAAGTGTACTGTGAGCTTTATGGATATGTATAGAAATACAGAGCGAAATGTAAAGCCCTTAAGTATTGTCAAAGATACATATGAAATGCAGGTAGAATTATTGCAAAGATTTGTAGAAATAGCAAAGGAGTATGGTTTGTATATTGATACCTGTGCTGAAATTGGAGATTTTCATAATATAGGAGTTGAGCATGCTCATTGTATTGATAGGGAACGAATAGAGAGAATTGGCGGATTTAAACTTAATGTTGATAAAGACACAAATCAAAGAGCAGAATGTGGATGTGTGGCAAGTATTGATATAGGAGCCTATAATACATGCAAAAATGGATGTTTGTATTGTTATGCAAATTATAGTTCAAATACTGTAGAAAAGAATTTTGGTATGCACAATCCCAAATCACCTTTGTTGTTTGGTGAAATAGATAGCACAGATGTAATCAAGGAAAGAAAGGTAAAGTCACTTATTAATAATCAGATGAATTTGTTTGATCTTTAGGGAAAAAGAGGGATTATATGAAATATAATTTGTACTTTTATGATGATACCAGAAATGCAGTGATTATGACAGATATGGATGGCAAGCAACTTGTGATTGACTGTGATAAAGTAGAGGAGCAGGTCGTATTTGATGAGCCGGCGGATGCGAGGATTCTTGCCAGACTTGCAAGGAAAGAACCGGCAAATTATGTGAGTATTGCAATGCGTCCGGGCGGATTGCAGGATTATGTGGATGTGTGGAATGAGTTGAATTAGTATATTCCTTTGTTGACAAAGGAAAGTCGGAGTGTTAGAATGGCTTTATCTTAAGGAGAGAGGTGAAAAGATGAGAAGATAATTTACTTTTGATTACATGAATGTTTATGCAGTATGAGCGATATCGCCCATACTACTTGTCATGTTGCCAAAAGTGGATTATGTTCTCATAACCTCTCTTTTTGTGTGCATAAAAATGATTACAATGTTGGGTGTATTTCCTTCTTTTGATGAACCATATGAGGTTATAGTATGTAATGGAACTGTTTGGCAACGAATGGTTCTTTTTTTATTGTAACCATGAGAGGAGGAATGTATATGGCACAAATTAGTATAAATAATCTCACCTTTGGATATGAAGGGAGTTTTGATTATGTTTTTGAGAATGTTTCATTTTCGATTGATACAAATTGGAAACTAGGTTTTATTGGTAGAAATGGAAAAGGGAAGACAACTTTTTTAAATTTATTACTTGGAAAATATCAGTTTACAGGTTCCATAAGTGCATCAACGAAGTTTGATTATTTTCCTTATGAAATTGCAGAATACCAAAAGCAAATGCCTGTGGCAGAATTTATGGAAGATTTGAAGCCGGGGTGTGAAATATGGAGAGTAATTTGTGAGTTGGAAGAGCTATCGGAAAGTTCAGAGATTTTGTATAGACCTTATTGTACCTTAAGTCCCGGAGAGTGTACAAAGATATTACTTGCAGTTTTGTTTTCACAGGAAAATGAGTTTTTATTAATTGATGAACCGACGAATCATCTTGACCAAAATGCAAGGGAGTGTGTGAAGGTGTATTTAGCTTCTAAAAAGGGTTTTATACTGGTTTCTCATGACAGAGATTTGTTGGATGCATGCACAGATCATTGTCTGGTATTGAATCGTTGCAGTATCGAAGTACAAAATGGTAATTTTTCGGTCTGGTGGGAGAATAAGCAACGTAAAGATAAATTTGCGATAGCACAAAATGAGAAACACCGAAAGGAGATTCAAAAGTTGAACCATGCGGCAGAACAGGTTGCTAAGTGGGCAGATAAAAATGAACGCACCAAAATAGGATTTGATCCGATAAAAGAACATGACAGATGCTTAAGCACAAGAAGTTTTATAGGAGCCAAAACAAAAAAGATGCAGAGGCGTGTAAAGCAGATGGAAAAACGAATTGAAAGAGAGATTGAGGAAAAGGAGGGTCTTTTAGAAGATATAGAATATCTTAAAGATTTAAAGTTGTTTCAGCTTGTTCATTACAAAAATAGTCTTGTTAATGTAAAAGAGTATAGTTTGCAATATAAAGACTCAGATAAACCAGTGTTTCAAGGGCTGTCTTTTGACATTAAAAAGGGTGATCGTGTTGTATTATCCGGAAAAAATGGAAGTGGAAAGACAACAATTATTAGAAAAATCCTAGAAAAATGTAATTCCAATATAGGTGTTTGTATAATTGAAGAAGGACTATGTGAGGTGGCAAGTGGTCTTGTTATTTCATATGTTGGTCAGGAGACAATCGGAATTAAAGGTAATGTTACAAATTATTGTAAAACGCATGATTTGGATAGGAGTTTATTTTGTGCCATACTTCGGCAGCTTGATTTTGGACGAGAGCAGTTTACTAAAAATATGGAAACTTACTCGGAAGGCCAGAAAAAGAAAGTTTTGTTGGCGACTAGTTTACTTACACCGGCACACCTTTATATTTGGGATGAACCATTAAATTACATTGATATTTTTTCGCGGATGCAGTTAGAAAGATTAATTTTAAAGTATGAGCCAACCATGCTATTTGTTGAACATGACAGGAAATTTTGCGAAAAAATAGCAACTAAGGTAATTGAATTATAATTTGAAAGGAGATTTGCTTTATGAAAAATATATTTGTAGAAGGTATTCAAGGATCAGGAAAAAGCACGCTGATAAATAATATTGTGAAGTTTAATCCTGAGTTACATGTATGTAGGGAAGGAGATTATTCTCCGATAGAATTGGCTTGGTGTGCTTTAATGTCGAAGAAGGAATATGAGGCTGTTTTGCAAAAATACAATTCGATAAGGGATGAAATTATAAAAAATACAGTTAGGGAACAAGAGAATTATATCATTACTTACACTATGATGCACATTAGTGGAAGGTTTGCAGAAGTGGACATTGAAAGAGTAAAAGTGGACATTGAGAGTGGAGAAGTGGACATTCGAAATAAATTACTTTCTTTCTCAGATACGATTTCAGAAAAAAC